>Ga0308158_10000229_pt1 | contig 118740 bp, 108 predicted proteins | sample PhyBR2_FD_201038 | JGI IMG/M metagenome (GOLD analysis project Ga0308158, IMG submission 201038) | Phyllosphere microbial communities from UC Gill Tract Community Farm, Albany, California, United States - DLSLB.R2 | ecosystem: Host-associated > Plants > Phyllosphere > Unclassified | place... | reverse complement strand
GCTCTTCCGCTCACGCCGTGCTCCACTATCTTTAGCGGTGTCGGTGCATCCTGCGTCGGCTTCTTTTCCAGCAGAACAGGCAGTAAATGAGCACCCAGGGCACGGTCAAGTGGTTCAACTCGGAGAAGGGCTTCGGCTTCATCTCCCCCGACGACGGCGGCGCTGACGTCTTCGCGCACTACTCCGCCATCGAAGCATCCGGCTACCGGTCTCTCGAAGAGAACCAGCGAGTCGAGTTCGAGGTCGCGCAGGGCCCCAAGGGCCTGCAGGCGGAGAACATCCGTCCGCTCTAAGCGCGGATTCCACCGGAACTCCCCGACCGGAGCCGCATGCGGCATCCGGCGGGGAGTTCTGTGCGTGTGAGGGCGGGTTCAGTTCAGCAGCAGGGCGCGCAGCTCGTCGGCGGATGCCGCGCGGAACGCCGCGTCATCGCCCTCGTGCGCGTCGCTGAAACCCCATTCGACGAAGACCACCGGCACGCCGTTGACGTTGCCGCCCTCGACATCATGGTGCCGGTCGCCGATCAGCACGGGGCGCGAGGTGTCGGCTCCCCGCTCCTTCAGACGCTTGAGCGCCTCGACGACGATGTCGGCCTTCGAGGCGAGAGTGGACTCGTCGGGGGTCGCGCCCACGGTCGCGAGGAAGTACGGCCGCAGTCCGAAGTGGTCGACGAGCGCGTCGACCTGGTTCTCCGGCTTCGAGCTCGCGGTCGCCTGGGGGATGCCGGCGGCGTGCAGCTCGCGGATGATCTCGGGCACGCCGGGGTACGTGTTCACGTCGGTCGTATAGCCGTCGGCCTTGCCGAGCGTGCGGTAGAACGCCACGGCCTCGGACGACTGCTCGGGCGTCATGCCCGCCTGCACCTGGAACGACTCGAACATCGGCGGGCCGATCCAGTGCACGAGGTCCTCCCGCGTCGGTGCCGGGTGGCCGAAGTGCGTGAGGGCGACGTTCAGCCGGCGGAGGATCCCGACGGACGCGTCGATGATCGTGCCGTCGACGTCCCAGAGGACACAGGAATAGGGGGAGGAGGGCATGCTTCCAGCCTATGGGCTGCGGCCGAGCGCGCTGAGCGCGGCTCAGAACAGCCGGGGGATCCCCGACTCGATGCCCTTCATATCGTCGTAGTCGAGCACCAGGCAGCGGATGCCGCGGTCCTCGGCGAGCACACGCGCCTGCGGCTTGATCTCCTGCGCGGCGAAGACGCCCTGCACGGGGGAGAGGTGCGGGTCGCGGCCCAGCAGCTCGAGGTAGCGGGTGAGCTGCTCGACACCGTCGATGTCGCCACGGCGCTTCACCTCGACCGCGATCGCGACGCCGCCGGCATCCCGCACCAGCAGATCGACGGGGCCGATCGCCGTCGGGTACTCGCGGCGCACCAGCGTGGCCCCTTCGGAGATCAGATCGACCTGCTCGGCGAGAAGGCGCTGAAGATCGGCCTCGACCCCGTCCTTCTGCAGCCCCGGGTCGACGCCGAGATCGTGGTTCGAGTCGTGGATGATCTCGTAGATCTGCACGCGCAGGGCGTCGCCGGTCTTCTTGTGGGTGACGCGCCACACCTCGACGACACCCGCGATCGCCTCTTCCTCGCCGGGCTCCTCGGGCGAGAGCGTGCAGGGCGGGCTCATCCAGTTCAGCGGCTTGTAGCTGCCGCCGTCGGAGTGCACAAGCAGACTCCCGTCGCCCTTGTGCACCAGCAGACGCGTGGCGAGAGGGAGATGGGCATTGAGCCGCCCGGTGTAATCCACGGAGCAGCGGGCGATGACGAGACGCACCCGTCGAGCCTACTTCGTCGCGGAGGTCATCTGGTCTTCGCGGAGCGGACGTGCGGCGGCCGAGAAGAGACCCGAGAGCGCGGCGAGCACGACCAGGATGTACAGCGTGTTGAGCAGGCCGATGTGCTCGCTGATGAAGCCGAGCACGGGGGGACCCCCGAGGAACGCGATGTAGCCGATGGTCGCTGCCGCGCTCACGCGGGCGGCGGCCTTGGCCGGGTCGTCGGCGGCGGCCGACATGCCCAGGGGGAAGCCGAGCGAGGCGCCCACTCCCCAGAGCGCCGCGGCGACGAAGACGAGCGGCGTGTTCGGCGCGAGGATGAAGAGCAGGATGCCGGCCGCCGCCGTGATGGCGAGGATCCGCAGCACGATCACGCGCCCGAACCTGTCCACGAGCGGACCGCCGAACAGGCGGACGACCGTCATCGCGACGGAGAACGTCGCGAGGGCCGCAGCGCCCGCCGCGGGTCCGGCGCCGTGGTCTTCGGAGACGCCGAGCGCGAGCCAGTCGTTCGCCCCGCCTTCGGCGAACGACATGCCCAGCATGACGATGCCCAGCGCATAGGTGCGCGGCTCGCGCCATGCCTCGAGCGCGACGTGCATGCGTTCGCGCCAGTGCGGCTTCTCGGCAGGAGAGGGATCGAGGGCGGCCTCGCGGTTCGGCACGTTCGCGAAGCAGACGACCGCGAGCACGGCGATCACGGCGGCGACGACGAAGGTGTGCGCCGAGACGTCGGCGCCGAGCTGTACGGCCAGGGCGCCCGCACCGGCGCCGATCACGGTGCCGAAGCTGAAGAAGGCGTGGAACACCGGAAGGATCGTCTTGCCCATCTGCTGCTCGACCGCGGTGGCCTCGACGTTCATCATGACGTCGAGCGAACCGTTGCCGAAGCCGAAGAGGACGAGGCCGATCAGCACAAGGGGGAGTGAGCCGAGCACGTTGGTGCCCAGGCCGATGAGCGTCACGCCGACGCCGAAGGTGAGCATCGTCACGAGCATCCCGAGCCGCGCACCGGTGCGTGCCATCACGGCCGGACTCGTCGAGATGCCGACGATCGAAGCGATGCCCATGCCGAGCAGCAGCAGGCCCATCTGGGCGTTGTCGATGCCGAGCGAGACCTTGATGTCGGGCACGCGCGAGGCCCACGTCGCGATCGACAGGCCGCTCGCGAGGAAGATCGCGAAGATCGCGGCACGCCAGCGTACGAACTGAGAGCGGGTCAGGGCGGTGTCCATGCCGCACAGCCTATCGAATCGATTCGATCGTTTGAAACCCGGGGGACTATCCTCGGAGTATGACCACTTACGAGTCGGTGCGCCGGGCGACCATCGCCGACGTCGCGCGAGCGGCCGGAGTCGCCACGTCGACGGCATCCGTCGTGTTCAGCGGCAAGGCCAAGGTGTCGGCGATGACCCGCGAGAAGGTGCTCGCCGCCGCCGCCGAACTCGGCTACACCGGGCCCGATCCGCGCGCCGCCTCCCTGCGGCGAGGACGCAGCGGGATCGTGGCCGTCGTGCTCGAGGGCCATCTCCGGGCCGCGTTCCTCGATCCCGTGACGACCGCCATGATGGACGGCCTCACCGACGGCCTCGCGGATCTCAGCGCCGGCATCCTGCTCATGCGCGACGAGCCGGGGGAGAGCGAGGGTTCGTCGCTCGCGAACGCGCCCGTCGACGCGGTGGTGCTGATCGGATGCTCCGGTCGCACACGCGCATCGCTCGACATGGTCCGCAGCAGAGGCCTGCCGGCCGTGGTGATCGAGGGGGATGCCGGCGACGGCGTTCCGCGCGTCATCCTCGACAATGCCGCGGCGGCCGCAGACGTCGCGCGGTACGTGCGCGACCTCGGCCACCAGGACGTCGCCTTCGTGACCCTGCCGCTCGACACGGCTCGTGAGCGGCTGCCCGTGACGCAGGCTCGCCTCGACGCGGCGACCGTGGATGTCACGATCGACCGCCTCGAGGGCATGCGATCGATCTTCCCCGCGGCCCCGGCGATCTCGGCGTCGGGCAGCCTGATCGACGAGGGCCAGCGGGTCGGGCGGATGCTGCTCGCCGATGCCGGGCGTCGCCCCACCGCCATCCTCGCGCAGAGCGACCTGCTGGCCGTCGGCGTGATCCGTGCCGCAGAGGAACTGGGCCTCCGCGTGCCCGAGGACCTCTCGGTCGCCGGCTTCGACGGCATCGTGATCGACGGGCTGGGAGGCCTGGTGCTCACGACGAGTGTGCAGCCCGCCGTGGAGAAGGGCCGGGCGGCAGGGGAGCAGGTGGCGCGGATGCTCCGAGGCGAGCACGGCGTCGACGTGCACTTCACGTGCCGCTTCCGCGCGGGCACGACGACGGCCCCTCCAGCCGACCGCTGAGCGGCCGCAGACCGGCTCAGCTGTGCGGCGTGCCGAGGGGAAGCGACGTCTCGCCGAAGTCGAGGATCGAATAGCGCCCGCATTGCACGACCTGCTCGGGGATCGCTGATTCCGGCAGCTCCCACTGCACGGTCTGCGAGTCCTCGACGAGGAACGAGACGGCGCCCGCGTCGAAGTCGGTTCGGTTCACCAGCCAGGCGTAGCCGTTCAGCCGGTGGTCCACCTGCACGAGCCGGGCGGGATCGGTGAGGTGCGCCTTGGGGAGTCGCACGGTCCAGAACTGTCCGGCGCCGGTGCGGCCGGATGCCGTCACCCAGTCGGTGACGCAGGCGAGATCGGCGTCGGGGCGGTGCGCGGAGGCATCCAGGCGCGGGATGCCGACCGCGGCCGCGATCACGACCAGAGCGGCGGCGACGACGGCGACGAGGCGTGGCGTACGCACGGCGCGCGGCGAGGAGACCAGGGCGAGCAGAGGAGCGAACACGACCGGTTGCAGGTAGCGGGCCGCGTGCGTGCCGAGGACGATCGCGCCGACCGCGACGATCACGGGCAGCATCCAGCCCGCCGCGGCCACCAGTCGCTCGCCGTCGGTCGAGGCCCGCACGGTGCGTCGCACCGCCAGGACGAGCAGGGCGACGACGGTCAGCGCGCCGACGATGCCGAGCGGTGTCGACAGGCGCTCGGCGAGCAGGCCGCCGTAGTATTCGATCGACGTGCTCCACTGCTCGGGCTGGACGTATCCGGCGCCGGTGTTCGCGATCCATGCCGCGAACGGAATACGTGCGACGAATCCTGCCAGCGTGCCGCCGACGAGGACGGCGAGGGAGATCAGCATCCTGCGCCGATGCCGCGATCGCACCGCCCCGACGGCGAGCAGAACAGCCAGCGGCACTGTCGCCCACGCCGCGAACAGCGGATTGCTCAGCGTCGCGATGATCGTGCCCGGCGCGACGGCGGCGAGGGGCCACCACCCCGAACGATCGAGCCCACGGCGCAGCAGGCCGACCACGACCAGCACCGCGACGACGGTGGAGGAGTAGTAGGTCGTGGTGAGCTGCAGGGATGCGAGCTCGAGCGCGTCGCGGGACGCCGAGGTCTCGGTGATCGCCACAGCCCCGAACGCTGTGAGGGCGATCACGGACCAGGCGACGGGTGAGGCGCCGGGGCGCCGACGGCCCGCAGCCAGACGGAGCGCACCGTACACGGCCAGCAGGTTCACGATCGCGTTGACCGCGAAGACCGTGTTCAGATCACCCGCTCCGACCAGGGAGAGGCCGGCGAATACGGCGGTTTCGGGAAGGAAGAGCACGCTCGACATCGCCCAGTCGAGCCGGTCGCCGGAGAGCACCGAATGCGTGAACAGGGCGACGATCAGAGAGTCGCCGTCTCGGAAGAGGAGCTCGGACCGAGGGGACGCAGCAACCTGCGCGACGACGACGAGAGAGACGCCGAGCGCGGCGCACCAGCCCAGAAGCTCCCGTGTCCACGCCCGCCGCATGTGACAACTCTCGCACGACCCCTGCATCCGCCCGGGTAAACTGGAGGAACACCCGCCCGCCAGTGCCGCAAGGCCGACGAGCCCCGAGGGAGCCCAGATCATGCTGACCCTCTTGGGCGCCTTCCTCCTCTCCTCGGTCGTCATGCCCGTGCTGGTGCGATGGATGGGGGCGCGGGCGTTCTACATCGCCGCTCTCATTCCCACCGCGGCATTCATCCACGCGCTGACGCTGACCCCGCAGGTCCTCGACACGGGTTCGGCGCCGTTCGAGTCGGTGGAGTGGATCCCTCAGCTGGGGCTGAACATGTCCATGCGCATGGACGTGCTCGGCTGGGTTCTGACCCTCATCGTCACCGGTGTCGGCGCCCTCGTGCTCTTCTACTGCCGCTGGTACTTCCACGACGACTCGGCGGGACTCGGGCAGTTCGCCGCGGTACTGCTGGGCTTCGCCGGAGCGATGTACGGCCTCGTCCTCACCGACGACCTGGTCATGCTCGTCATGTTCTGGGAGGTGACGAGCATCCTCTCGTACCTCCTCATCGGGTACTACCGCCGGCGCGCCGCGAGCCGACGCGCCGCGTTGCAGGCGCTGCTGGTCACGACTCTCGGCGGACTGGTCATGTTCGTGGGCGTCGTGCTGCTGGTGGTCGACGCCGGCACTTCGAGCATCCGCGAGATCCTCGCGCTCGCGCCCACCGGGCCGATCGTGGATGCGGCGATCGTGATGCTGCTGGTCGGCGCGATCAGCAAGTCGGCGCTGTTCCCCTTCCACTTCTGGCTTCCCGGCGCCATGGCGGCGCCCACACCGGTCAGCGCGTATCTGCATGCCGCCGCCATGGTCAAAGCCGGCATCTATCTCATCGCGCGCTTCGCGCCGATCTTCGCGTTCAGCGGTCCCTGGCGGCCGATCCTCATCTCCCTGGGCGTCTTCACGATGCTGCTCGGCGGCGTGCAGGCTCTTCGCGAGACCGACCTCAAGCGCATCCTCGCCTTCGGCACCGTGAGCCAGCTCGGCTTCTTCGCCGTCGTGATCGGCTACGGTACCCAGGCGACGGCCCTGGCCGGGCTGGCTCTCGTGATCGGGCACGCGCTGTTCAAGTCGGCGCTGTTCCTCATAGTCGGCGTGATCGACCGTCAGCTCTCCACGCGAGACATCACAGAGCTCTCGGGCGTGGGCCGGCAGGCCCCGGTCATGGCGGTGACGGCATTCATCTCGGTCGCCTCGATGGCCGGGATCGCGCCGACGATCGGCTTCGTGGCCAAGGAGTCGGCTCTCACGGCCCTTCTCGACGACGCGCAAGGTGGTTCCGCCTGGGGGCTTGTGGCTCTCGTCGGCATCATCCTCGGATCCATGCTCACGGCGGCATATGGGGCGCGATTCCTGTGGGGTGCGTTCTTCTCCAAGCGCGACGATCGCGGAGATCGGCTGCCCGACACGGTGTGGCCAGGCCCGCCCTTCGGCTTCGTCGCGGCGCCCATCGCACTCGCGGCGCTCACGCTCGCGGCAGGCGTCGGCGCTCCGGCCCTCGACGTCGCCCTGCAGGGCTACGCGATCACGGCGACGCCGGGGCTCGATCACGCAGGCTCCGCCGCTGAAGGGCCGGGACATCTCGCCCTGTGGCACGGCTTCGAGCCGGCGCTCGGCATCTCGGTGATCTCGATCCTGGTCGGCATCGGCGTCTTCCTGCTGACCCGGCGCACCGGCTGGGACCACCGACCCCGGGTGCTGCCGTTCACCGCCGCCGACGCGTACTACACGGTGGTCCGCGCGATCGACCGGCTCTCCGTGCTCAGCACGACCCTGACGCAGCGGGGCTCGCTGCCCGTGTACGTCGGCACGATCTTCGTCGTGTTCGTCGCGGCTGAGGCCACCGCGCTCTTCGCGAGCGACATCGACCGCTTCCAGCTGTCGGCCTGGCACACACCGGCGCAGATAGCGGCGGCGCCCCTGATGGCGGTCGCCGGCATCTTCGCGGTGCGCGCTCAGAAGAGGTACACGGGCGTCGTGCTCGTCTCGGTCACGGGCCTCGGCATGGTCGCCCTCTTCGCCACGAGCGGTGCGCCCGATCTCGCGCTCACCCAGATTCTCGTCGAGACCGTGACCATGGTGACCTTCGCGCTCGTGCTGCGGCGGCTGCCCGCGAGGATGGGCGAGCACAACGCGTCGGTCGGGCGCATCCCGCGCGCACTGCTCGGCATCGGCGTCGGCGTCACCATGGCCCTCGTCGCGATCGTCGCGACGCAGTCGCGCGTGGCCGACCCCATCTCTGCGGCGTTCCCGAAGCTCGCATACGAGATCGGGCACGGCAAGAACGTCGTCAACGTCGCCCTCGTCGACCTGCGCGGCTGGGACACGATGGGCGAGCTCTCGGTTCTCGTGCTCGCGGCGACGGGCGTCGCCTCGCTCGTGTTCGTGACCCATCGCGCCGATCTGCTCGCCGCGACCAGGACCCTCCCCGATGCCACCCGACGAGCGACGCGCAGCCGGCCGCTCGTGGAGACCACCGACGGCATCCGCTTCCAGACCTCCGAGAACCGCAGCAGCCCGCGCGCGTGGCTCGTCGGCGGCACGAACATGAAACCCGAGAATCGGTCGATCCTGCTCGAGGTGATCGTCCGCGTCCTGTTCCACACCATCATCGTCGTGTCGATCTTCCTGCTGTTCTCCGGGCACAACCTGCCCGGCGGCGGCTTCGCCGGCGGTCTCGTGGCGGGCATGGCCCTCGTGATGCGCTACATCGCGGGCGGACGCTGGGAGCTGGGCGCCGCGGCGCCCACTGATGCCGGGCGCCTGCTCGGCACAGGACTCGTGCTCGCGGTCGGCTCGGCGGTCGTGCCGCTGTTCTTCGGCCTGGCGCCCCTGACCAGCAGGTTCTGGGAATGGGAGATCCCCGGGTTCGGGCACATGGAGTTCGTCACGTCGACGATCTTCGACATCGGCGTGTACCTGGTCGTGATCGGGCTGGTGCTCGATGTTCTGCGGAGCCTCGGCGCCGAGGTCGACCGGCAGGCTCAGGAGATGCGGGCGAGAGGGGTGAACATCTGATGGATGTGTCGCTGACCCTCATCGTCATCATGGCCGTGTTGTTCGCGTGCGGCGTGTACGCCATGCTCGAGCGCAGCCTCACCCGGGTGCTCATCGGCTTCCTGCTGCTCGGCAACGCCACGAACCTGCTGCTGCTGATCGTCATGGGAGTGCCGGGGAACGCGCCGTTCTTCGGGACCGAGGGCGAGATGAGCGATCCGCTGCCTCAGGCCCTGACGCTCACCGCGATCGTCATCACGTTCGCCGTCTCGGCCTTCCTCCTCGCACTCATCTACCGTTCCTGGCAGCTGGGCCAGGCCGACACCGTCGAGGACGACGAAGACGACATCGCGATCCGCGGCCGCACGGATGCCGAGGAAGACCTCATGGGCGACGACGAGGGCGACTACGCCGACGACGACGCCACGACCGACTTCGTGGGCCTGCAGACCGCTCCCATCACGGTGCTGCACATGCGCGATCACCCGGCCATCGACGACGCGGCGCCCGTGGACCGGCCGGTCGCGACGGATCCGCGGATCGTCGAGCGCGCGGAGCCGGACGAGACGCGCCGACCGAGCGAGGACGACCGATGAACTCGCTGATCCCCCTCCTGGTCGCCCTGCCGCTGCTCGGCGCCGCGATCACGCTGATCTTCGGGCGCAACGCCCGCGTGCAGTCGATCGTCACCGTCGTCACGCTGGTGGTCGTCTCGATCATCGCCGCGGTGCTGCTGGTCGTGGTCGATGCGGGAGCCCCGCTCGCGGTGTCGGTCGGCGGATGGCCGGTGCCGTTCGGCATCGTGCTCTACGTCGACCGGCTCGCGGCGCTGCTCGTCCTGGTGTCGAGCATCGTGCTGCTCGCCGTGCTCCTCTTCTCGGTCGGTCAGGGCATCGCCGACGGGGCGGAGGAGACCCCGATCTCGATCTTCAACCCGTCGTACCTGATCCTCGCGGCCGGCATCTTCAACGCGTTCATCGCGGGCGACCTGTTCAACCTGTACGTCGGATTCGAGATCCTGCTCGTCGCGTCGTACGTGCTGATCACCCTCGGCAGCACCGAGTCCCGCATCCGCACCGGCGCCGTCTACATCGTCGTCTCGCTGGTCTCGTCGATCCTGTTCCTCGCGGCGATCGCGATGGTCTACGGCGCGCTCGGCACCGTGAACATGGCGCAGATCGCCGAGCGGATGACCGAGCTCCCGCAGGAGACCCAGCTGGTTCTGCACCTCATGCTGGTCATCGCCTTCGGTATCAAAGCCGCGATCTTCCCGGTGTCGTTCTGGCTGCCGGACTCCTACCCGACGGCGCCGGCGCCGGTCACCGCCGTGTTCGCGGGCCTGCTGACGAAGGTCGGCGTGTACGCGCTGATCCGCACCGAGACGCAGCTGTTTTCGGAGAACGACATCAACACGCTGCTGCTGATCATCGCGCTCGCGACGATGATCGTGGGTGTGCTCGGCGCGGTCGCCCAGGCGGAGCTGAAGAGGATCCTGTCGTTCACGCTGGTCAGCCACGTCGGCTACATGATCTTCGGCCTCGCGATCGCGACGCCGGCAGCGATCGGCGCGACCGTGTACTACATCGTCCACCACATCATCGTGCAGACCACCCTGTTCCTCGCCGTGGGGCTCGTCGAACGGCGAGCGGGGAGCACGTCGATCCTGAGGGTGAAGGGGCTGCTCAAGGTCGCGCCCGTCATCGCGGTGCTGTACTTCATCCCGGCGATCAACCTCGGCGGTCTGCCTCCGTTCTCCGGGTTCATCGGCAAGTTCGCACTGTTCGAGGCCGCGGCATCCGTCGGAACGCCGCTCATGATCGTGCTGATCGTCGGCGGCATCGTCACCTCTCTGCTCACGCTGTACGCCCTGATGCGCGCGTGGAACCTCGCGTTCTGGCGTGAGGAGGAGGACTCGGCCGAGACCGAGGGGCGCCTCTCGCACCTCGGAAATGCGCCCGCCGCCGACGAGCAGCAGGAGCGCCGCCGCATCCCCGCGATCATGACCATCGCGACCTCCGGGATGGTCATGGTCACGATCGCGCTCACCGTGTTCGCCGGCCCCCTGTACGCGTTGTGCGACCGCATCGGAGAGGCGCTCCTCCAGCCCGTCACACTCACTCAGCTCGACGAGGAGGTGAAGGGATGAGCCCCGACACGACCCGGCACTTCTGGCGAGACCTCGGCGTGCAGCTGCCGTTCCTCGCCTGGCTCGTCGTGCTGTGGATGCTGTTGTGGGCGCAGTTCACGCTGCTGTCGTTCGTGACGGGCCTCGTAGTCGCCGTCTTCGTGACGCGCGTGTTCCGCCTTCCCACGGTCGAGCTCTCCGGCCGCATCAACCTCTGGTACGCGCTCGTCCTCGGCGTGCGGTTCCTGTTCGCCGTGGTCCGGGGCGCTCTCCTCGTGGCGATGCAGGTGCTCGACGTCCGGCGCCGGCCCGGGACCGCGATCATCGCCGTGCCGCTCAAGTACTCCGACGACCTGATGATGACGCACGTGTCGGTGGCCTCCTCGCTGATCCCCGGGTCGCTCGTGGTGGAGGCCGACCGCGACCGCCGCATCCTGTACCTGCACGTGATCGGCGTGCGGAGCATGGCCGATGTCGAGAAGCAGCGCGAAGGAGTGCTGCGCTGGGAGAAGCGCATCGTGCGCGCACTGGGCGCTCCGGCGCAGTATCGTGCGCTGAGAGCCGACGAGCGGAGGGCCGGATGAGCATTCTGCTGGGCGTGATCATGGTCGTCTTCGGCGTCGCGGCGCTGCTGACGGTGATCCGGATCGTCCGCGGCCCGTCGATCCTCGACCGTGCCGTCGCGAGCGACGTGCTGCTCACCGAGGTCATGTGCGTGCTGGGTGCGGAGATGGCGATCAACGGCCACACCCGCAGCATCCCCGTGCTGCTGATCATCGCCGCGATCGGCGTTTTCGGCTCGATCGCGGTCGCGCGCTTCGTCGCGAGAAGGGACAACACGACGCCATGAACGTGTTCGGCCTGATGATCCCGGATGCCGTCGTCGACGCGGCGGTGCTCGTGCTGATCCTCGTCGGCGCCCTGCTCTGCCTGTTCGCGGCGATCGGACTGCTGCGCTTCCGCGACGTGCCCTCCCGTCTGCACGCGGCCACCAAGCCGCAGGTGCTCGGGCTCCTGCTCATCTGCCTCGCGATCGCGCTGTCGCAGCGCTCGGTCGGCGGCATCCTGCTGGGCCTCGTGCTTGTCGCGCCGATCGTGCTGATGCAGTTCGCGACCGCGCCGCTGTCGGCGCACATGGTCGGACGGCAGGCGTATCGGAACGGCTCGATCGATCGGCAGAACCTCGTCGTCGACGAGCTCGCCGACTCGAAGCAGACTCCGCCCGCGGCCGGGTGAGGGGCGCTCGCCGCATCCTTCGCGCGCCACCACGTCGTCGACGCGCCACCACATTCCGGACGTGGCTCGGGTGGTGGGGGACCGACAGCCTGGTGGCGCGCCGAGTGGGGAGCGGGCTTCAGATCCGCTCGGCGAATCGATGGATCAGGTCGGCGGCGGACGCGGCATCGCTGATGAGCGTGCTGTGGCCCCGATCGGGGATCACCTCGAGCTCCGCCTGCGCGATCGCGTCGACGATGTCGCGGCACCAGGTCTGCGGAGCCATCGGATCGCGTTCGCCGCGCAGCACCAGCACGGGCACGGCGATGCGGGGATACACCTTCTCGGGCTCGTGGACGATCGTCGCGCGCATCTTGCGGAGCAGGTTCGGCCCTCCGCGCAGATACTCGCGCGCTCCGCGCCACAGGACGAGCGGGCTCTCCCCGAGCAGGTCGCGCAGCAGGTAGTTGGCCTGAGCGCGGATGCTGCGCGCGGCGCTGTCGACGGTCGGGCCCGCGAGGACGACACCCGAGACGAGCGCCGGATGCCGCACGGCGAGCTCGGCGGCGATCTGGCTGCCCATGGAGTGCCCGATCACGATGACCGGCGCCTCGCCCGCGTGCCGCAGATATGCGGCGAGCAGGTCGGCGTGACGCTGCATCGTCAGCGTGCGCTCGGGTTCGGGGGCTTCTCCGAACCCGGGCAGATCGACCGCGATCACGCGTCCATCGAGCTGTCGGACCAGGTCGAGGTACACGCTGCGGCCCATCCCGATGCCGTGCAGAAGCAGGAAGCCAGGCCCGTCGGAGCCGAAGGACTCGGCCACCAGGGTGGCGCCCGCGTGCTCGAATTCGACGACGGATGCCGGAGCATCCTCCGGGGCGAGCAGACGATTCGGCATCCACCCACGCTATCCGACCGGCGGGGTCCTGCTGCGCTGCGCGTGAGGCGCTTCGCGCTGCGCGGCAGGGTCGGAGCCGCGTGCGAGGATGAATGAGTGTCCTCCCCCGCATCCGAAACAGCCGAGAAGCGGGGGCTGCGGTCCAGGATCTCCGCGAGCCTGAGCGACCCGGTGCTGAACGCCCTGGTCACGGCCGTCGCCGTCTCTCGCATCGGGCGTGGAGTCTTCCTCGCCGTCACAGTGCTGTTCTTCACGCAGATCGTCGGCTTGAGCGCAGGCGAGGCGGCCGTCGTGCTCGCCGCGTCGAGCGGATGCGGGGTCGTGGCGTCATTCCTCGGCGGCTGGCTCGCCGACCGCTGGAGCGCCCGCAGACTCACCTTCGGCTTCGAGGCCCTCGGAGGTATTCTCCTCGCGGCATACGCGTTCGCCGGCGACTTCGTCTCGGCTCTCGTCCTCGCCTCGCTCTCCGGCTTCTTCGACTCGATGGGCCACTCCGCCCGCTCCGCGATCATCGCGCGCGGCTTCGCGCCCGAGCGGCGGGTGCACGCTCGCGCCGTGCTCCGCACGGTCACCAACCTGTCGATCGCGCTGGGCTCGGCGATCGGCGCGATCGCCCTCGCTCTCGGCACCGCGGAGGCGTACCGGGCGGTGATCGCCATCGCAGGTCTCCTGTGCGCGGTCGGCTCGCTGCCGCTGCTGCGGCTGACGGCAGACGTCGACGCGCCGGCGCGCACGGTCCTCGGGCCGCAGGTCACAGAGACGGGCTCGATCGACACGGCCGCCGCCGCTGCCGCTCTCGCCGAACGCGCGGACTGGGCACGGCGTTCGCCATGGCGCGATCCGCGCTACCTGGCGCTGACCGCTCTGACCGGGATCTTCGCCATGCAGTTCGGAGTCTTCGAGCTCGGCGTGCCGCTGTGGATCACCCGGGAGACGACCGCCCCAGAGGTGATGGTCGCAGTGCTGCTGATCGTGAACACCGTCCTGGTGGTGATGTTCCAGGTGCGCGCCTCCCGCGGCACGCACGACGTGCGCACGGCCGGCCGCGTCACGCTGATCGCGGGCGGGCTGATCGTGATCGCGTGTCTCGTCTACGCGCTCGCCGCCGGGCTGCCGGTGTGGGCGGCGATCGTCCTGCTGCTCCTCGCGACGGTTGCGTACACGTTCGCCGAGATCCTGTCACAGGCCGGCGGATGGGGCCTCAGCTTCGAGCTCGCCGACGCGAAGCGGGCGGGGGCCTACCAGGGCGTGTTCGGCATGGGCTTCTCCCTTGGGTCCCTCGCCGCACCCATCGTCGTGAACGCCACCGCGATCACCTACGGCCTCTTCGGCTGGGTCGTGCTGGCCGCGATCTTCCTCGCCGCCGCGTCGGGGACCTGGTGGATCGCCCGACGCGCGGCTGAAGCCTCGGCGTAGCGCGATCCGAGCCGCTCGCGGGCTCGAGCGCGGCATCCATGGAAATCGTTATCGAAAGTTCCTGTACCTCTGGCGAGCACGGTGCTATTTTTTGTTGGAATCAACAACATATGCGCGGATCGCACCGCGCGTGTGCCGACGACGATGTCAGGAGAACTCCATGCGACGACCTATCCGAGCACTGCTCACGGCCACTGCCGCGGCGGCGCTGCTCTTGCCGATCTGCGGAGTGAGCGCCGCCTACGCCTCGCCCCCCGGGCACAGCAACGCCGACAAGGGGGCTCTGCGCAATCAGGCGCCCAGAGACCTCGCCATCGGCAGTGCGGTGTGGGGTCAGAAGCAGCTCATGGACTACGACAGGGCAGCGCCCACCCCGTACCAGCAGGTGCTGAGCACTCAGTTCTCGTCGCTCACGCCCGAGAACGACATGAAGTGGGATGCGGTGCACCCCGCACCCGACGTGTACGACTTCACCTCGGCTGACGCCCTGGTCGCCTACGCGAAGGCGAATCATCAGGAGGTCCGCGGCCACACCCTGCTCTGGCACAGCCAGAACCCGGCCTGGGTCACCGAGGCGAGCAAGACCTGGACCTGCGACCAGGCGCGCGACGTGCTCGAAGACCACATCCGCACGGTGGTCGGTCATTTCAAGGGCGAGATCTACGAGTGGGACGTCGCGAACGAGATCTTCCAGGACACGTGGGATGCAGGAGGCGTGAAGCTGCGCACCGAGGCCAACCCGTTCTTCAAGGCGTGTGCCGACGACCCAGTGGCTCTGCTCGAAGACGCCTTCCGGTGGGCGCACGAGGCCGACCCCGACGCCGTGCTGTTCCTCAACGACTACAACGCCGAGGGCGTCAACGAGAAGACCGACGCATACTACGCGCTCGCCCAGCAGATGCTGGCCGACGGAGCGCCGCTCGGAGGCTTCGGCGCCCAGGCGCACCTCAGCCTGCTCTACGGGTTCGACACCACCCTGCAGGCGAACTTCGAGCGCTTCGCCGCGCTGGGTCTGCACGTGGCGGTGACCGAGGCGGACGTCCGCATCCCTCTGCTCGACGGCGAGACCGGCCCGACGCCCGAGCAGGTCGCCACGCAGGCCGAGCGCTACGACGGTCTGCTCCAGGCGTGCCTGAACGTGACGGCGTGCTCGTCGTTCACCGTCTGGGGATTCCCCGACGCGAACTCGTGGGTTCCCGACGTCTTCCCTGGTGAGGGCTGGGCCACGATCCTCGAGGACGACTACTCGCCGAAGCCCGCGTTCGACGTCATGCTCAGCTCGCTGCGCGACGCGACGCCCGGCACCTCGCCGCGCCGCTGAGGCCGTGACGGACGGCCCGACTCGGGCCGTCCGTCACGCATCGCGATGTGCGGAGCGGCCGCACGCCGTTCGACGGACGGCGGTCAGCCCTCCCGAAGCTCCGGCGTGAGCACAAGCGTCTGGACCGTCGCGGCGTCGACGGCCTTCGCCGAGAACGCCCACGGCTGCTGCACTCCGGCCGCCCAGTCCCCGGTCTGATCCGTGTAGTGCTCGTGGAAGGCATGGCCCGACGCGCCGGTGAGGTGGATCCAGGTCGAGGCGTCGAAGTCCGCCAGATCGACGACCATGCGCATCGACGGCACCGTGGTCGTGGCGTACGACGTGCCGAGCTTCCACCCGGTCGCGTCGACGACCGAGGCGCCTCCGCTGACCGGGTACGGACCGCGGTTGAACAGCCACTCGATCGGGGCTATGCCCGACTCTCCGAGCGTCGAGCTGGTGAGCGTGAGGGCGTGCAGGTCGCCCCAGTTCCAGGCGTCGACAGCGGTCCCCTGCAGGCGCGACAGCTCGTCGTACGCCTCCTCGGCCGACAGCGCGAGCATCTCGTCCATTCCGGCGACGTCGATGGATGCGTTGGTCCAGAGAGGATCGGAGGGGTCGTCGAGGAGCGCGCCCACCACGGTGAACAACCGTCCCTGACCGTCGATCGGCAGCGGCTGCTCCCGCTCGGCGAAGAGGTTCTGCACGAGGTTCGACCACAGCACGTTCGCGTAGGCGGCGGCGGGCGAAGACGCCTCGTTCTGGGCATCCCAGCCGCGCAGCAGCTCGACCGCCTGCTTCGGACCCGCGCCCGACACCTCGACGTCGACGAACGCGCCGGCCAGCTGCTTGCCGATCCACATCTCGGCATCCGTCTGGACGTCGCGCATGTCCTGAGCCGTCAGGGGAGCGGTGGCCGAGCGGCGCTCGATCAGATGCGCGATGCGGGCGGCCCGGTAGCCGTAGTCCCAGTCCTTCGACAGGAAGTACTCGTAGTCGTCGGTCACGATCGCATTGTTCGCAGTGACGATGTACCCCGACGCCGGGTTGTACGAGACCGGCAGATCCTCGAAGGGGATGAAGCCGGTCCAGTCGTAGGCGCTGTCCCACCCCGGCTGCGGCATCCAGCCGTTCCCCGCGCCGCGGATCGGCAGACGGCCCGGCGCCTGGTAGCCGATGTTGCCCGCCGTGTCGGCGTAGATGAGGTTCTGCGCGGGGACATCGAAGAGGGATGCGGCGCGACGGAAGTCGTCGAAGTCCTTCGCGGTCGCCAGCGCGAAGATCGCGGTCGATGCGGTGCCAGGATCGAGAGCCGTCCAGCGCAGGCTGACGGCGTACTCGGCGCCCTCCTCGGCGGGCGAGGGTGCGGCGCCTCCTGCAGCGAGCGAGGCCCCGGGGTCCTCGGCCAGCGCGGTGAAGTCGTCGACGAGCCCGGAGATGATCGGGCCGTGCACGGTCGAGCGCACCTTGAGCGTGACGTCGTCGCCGCCCGCGACCTCGATGGTCTCCGTGCGCTCGTCGAGGGGCACCAGGGCGCCGTCTCGCCAGTACTGGTCGCCCTCGATCTTCTCGACGTAGAGGTCGGTGACGTCGGTGGTGAGGTTCGTGAAGCCCCAGGCGACCTGCTGGTTGTGGCCGATCACGATCCCGGGGAGGCCCGAGAACGAGAAACCGCCCACGTCGAAGGGGCAGCTGTCGGTGACCTTGGAGCACTTCAGCTGCACCTGGTACCAGACGGAGGGGAGCGCGGCACCGAGGTGCGGGTCGTTCGACAGCAGGGGCAGGCCGGTCTCGGTGAGATCGCCCGAGACGACCCACGAGTTCGAGCCGATGCCCTCGCCGACATCGCCGACGAGCAGGCCGGCCGCCTCGATGACATCGGATGCCGTCTGCCACTCGATCGTCGTGATCGCCCCGTGGACTCCGGCGTCGGCATCCGTCGTGAAGGCTGCGGCGTCGGCATCCGTCTCCGTGGCGGGAACGCTCGAGATCTTCGGGACGATCACCGGGTTCTCCTCGAACGGGTACGCGGGGTAGAGCTGTTCGAGCGTCGCCTGCGTCTGGACCGCATCCGATCCCGACGCGACGAGGTCGCCGGCGAGCAGAGCGCGCTCGGTCTCGTCCTCGATGTTCGTGCGGAGGTCCCAGGCCATGGCCTTCAGCCAGGCGACCGAGTCGGCCGGCGTCCACGGCTCGGGTGCGTAGTCGGGATTCTGCATGCCGATGACGGCATACTCGAGCGAGAGCTCGGCGCCCGCGTGCGCGGCCAGGTAGGCGTTGACGCCCTCGGCGTACGCCTCGTAGTAGCCGCGAGTCGTGTCGTCCATCGCCGCGACCTCGGCCTCGGCGACCTCGCGCCAGCCGAGCGTGCGCAGGAACGAATCGGTGCCGACCTGCGATTCGCCGAACATCTCCGAGACCCGGCCGGCGGTGACGTGGCGTCGGAAGTCCATCTCGAAGAAGCGGTCCTGCGCGTGCACGAAGCCTTCGGCGTGGAACAGGTCGTGGGTGGAGTCGGCGGTGATGGTGGGGATGCCGCGGACGTCTCGCTGCACCGTGACCTCGGCCTCGAGCCCGTCGAGCGCGACGGTTCCCTCGGTCTGCGGGAAGGACCGCTGGATCGTCCAGGTGAGGAACACGGCCGCGGCGACCGCGAGGACCACCACGGCAGCGATCACCAGGAATGCGATGCGGCCGATGCGCGCGGCGAGCGATCGGCGCGAAGGCGCGGCAAGGGGCTCTGAATCGGTTGTCATCGTCGAGAACTCTTTCGGGTAACGTGCTGGGACTCAGTCCCACAGAGCCCCGGTCCGCGTGTCAGAACGCGTCCTCGCATCATAGCCGGGGCCGCACCTCCTGACGGAAGTGCGGCCCCGGCATCCGATCACCCGATCAGGCTCGGCTGCAGATCTCGCAGCGTGCGCTTGTGCGTCATCCGCGTCACGCCGATCGCGGCCAGCAGCAGCGCGCCCACGAGCCACATGCCGAGGACCGCGAGGTCCCAGCCGGCCCTGGCGAGATCGCCGCCGTACATCAGCTGGCGCATCGCGTCGACGACGTATCCGAGCGGCAGCACGTGGTGCAGGGCGGCGAGCGGGGCGGGGAGAGTCTGCCAGGGGAAGGTGCCTCCGGCCGTGACGAGCTGCAGCACCATGAGCACGAGACCGAGGAACTGTCCCACCGAGCCCAGCCACACGTTCAGCGTGAGGATGATCGCTGCGAACGTGGCCGAGGCGAAGATCAGCACGCCCAGCGTGCCCAGCGGATGGTTGAAGGTGAAGCCGAGCGTGATCGCGAGGATGCCCATCAGGCCGATCATCTGGACTGCTCCCAGCATCGCCGGAGTCAGCCAGCCGGCGAGGGTGATGCGCAGCGGCGAGTGCAGCGCGGTGACGGCTCGCCGCGAGATCGGCTTGACGATGAGGAACAGCGCGTAGATGCCGATCCAGGCCGACAGCGCGGCGAAGAACGGTGCGAGACCAGCCCCGTAGTCCTCCGCGGAGGCGAGTTTGTCGCTGGACACCTTCACGGGATCGGCGATCGTGTCGGCCTGCAGGGTGCGCAGATCGGCGGTGGATGCCGGGATCTTGGTGACGCCGTCGGAGAGACCGTCGCGCAGCGTGCCGATGCCGTCGCGCAGAGTGGCGAGTCCGTCGCGGAGCTGCGCGGCGCCGTCGTTCGCCGCCGCCGCACCCGTCGCGACGGTGCCCGCGCCGGTTGCGAGAGTCGATGCGCCGGACGCGACGGATGCGGCGCCGTCGGCGAGCTGGTCGACCTGGCCGACCGCCGTCTGCACCTTGGTGTTGCCCTCCTGCAGCTTCGTGTCGAGCGGATCGAGCTTGGCGAGGACGCCGTCGATCTCCTCTTGCGTGAGCCCCTGATCGGTGAGCAGCGTCGTGATGTCGGTGCGCACCTGCGGAAGGGCGTCGGCGGCCTGCTGCACGGCGGAGCCGGCGCGGTCGGCGATGTCGGCCAGCTTGCGGTTGCCGTCGCTGACCTGCTGGGCTCCCGCGGCGAGCGTGGTGGCGCCGGCGGCGAGCTGGGCGGTGCCGTCGGCGAGCTGTGAGGTGCCGTCGGCGAGGGTGCTGCTGCCGGTCGCCGCGGTCGTGGCTCCGTCGGTGAGCTGCGAAGCGCCGTCGGTCGCCGTGATCAGGCTGTCGCGCACGTCGCTGAGCCCGGTCAGCAGGCGCTCCGCGGCTTCGCTGCCGACCATCTGAGCGACCGAGCTGCGGATCTTCTCGACGGCCTGAGTGCCCATGGAGGAGGCGAGGTAGTTGTTCGCATCGTTCGTGTCGAGTTCGATGCGCGCCTGGTGCGGATCGTCGGACGCGACCGAGGTCAGCGCCTCCGAGAAGTCCGCGGGGATCGTCACCATGAAGTCGACGGAGCCGTCGTGGAGCGCCTGCGCGCCTTCGGCGGCGGTCATCCGCTGCCAGTCGAAGGCGTTGCCCTCGATGAGGTTGTCGGCCACGTCTTCGCCGTAGTTGACGGTCGAGCCGTCATCGCTCGTCGAGGGAGCGCCTTCATCGTTCACGACGAGGGCGACCGGGACGTCGGGGAACTTCGCGTAGGGGTCCTGGTTGGCCCACAGGTACAGGCCTCCGTAGAGGATCGGCACGCACACGAGAGCCACCAGGGCGAGGATGCCCATTCTGCTCGCGGTGAGCCGCCGCAGCTCGGCGGCGATCATCGAGGGAACCTTCATCGTTCGGCTCCGTTCTCGTTCTGGTCTTCGGGGGTGGCGTTCGGGGAGGGCTCGTCGGCCTCAAGGTCGGTGCCGGGACGGGCTCCCGGATCGGCATCGGAGCTTGCGTCGGCCTCGGGGTGAGCGTCGACATCGGGGCCAGTGCCGGGATGGGCGCTCGCGTCGTTGTCGGTGTCGCTGCTGGGGCTCGTGTCGGCGGTGTCGGCGTCGGGCCGTGTGTCCGACCCGCCTGCGGGAAGGGGCAGAGCATCGTCGGGCTCAGCGGAGTCCGCGACGCCCTCGTCGGCGGGGCCTTCCAGCACCAGGGGCTCGATCGGGCCCGAGGCGTTCACGGCGCCCAGCTCCTGCATCCGCTGCAGGGCGACGGCGGCCGAGCCGCCGACGATGACGAGCATGGCGTAGCCGCGTTCGGCGAACTCGCGGGCGATGCGCCACCAGCCGTCAGGGCTGCCGCCGTGCCGGTCGGGCGAGACCAGCACGACGCCTTCGGTGCCCTCGCGCAGGATCGCGAGCTCGCACATGATGCGCACACGGGCGGCGGGGTCGATGTTGCCGATCTGCACAGAGGCGAGCTCACCGAACCCCAGCTCGTTGAGCCAGCGCCGGGCGTGCAGCGGAGTGGCGCCGCGTCCCGCGAACATGAGTTCCTCGCCCACGACGCCGGCGAGGGTGATGTCGGCGTGCGGATCGCTCACGTCCGGGGCGTCGACGAGTGCGATGCTGCGTCGCAGCATCCGATTGTTCGTGGCTCCGTCGATCGTGACCCGACCGGTGGCGGGCTTCATGCGTCCGCTCGCGATCAGGCCGAGCACGGTCGGCCGCTGCTCGGTCTCGGCGATCGCGTAGCGCACGGCGCCGGTGTGGAACTCGAGGCTCGTGGTGGGCAGTGCGTGGCCCTTGCTCACCTCGTGCAGCGTGACTCTCATTCGGCGGCCTCCGCAGCGACGATCCCCGGGTGGGCGGCGAGCAGTTCGTCCGCTTCGCGCCAGGATAGTCCGGCGATGCTCAGCACAGCGCGGACGGCGACGTTCGCGGCTTCGGAACTGGCGGCGTCGGTGCGCGAGACGACCGTGCGTGCCATCTCCTCGATCAATCGGGCGAGGGTGGGGGTGGCGAGATCGGTGCGGAAGCTCCCGTCGTCCTGACCCCGACGGGCCAGGTTGGCGACGGTGCGGCGCAGCGGTGCGAGCGCTTCGGCGGTGTGCTCGACGTGCGCCTCGTCGAGAGCCAGGGCGGCCGCGACCTGCACATGTGCGGCTTCGCGCCAGAGCAGCGCGGTGAGCCGGGCGAGGGCGAGGCGGCTGTCGTCATCGGCGACCGACTCGGCGATCGCGTTGAATCGCTGGGCTCCGCTGGAGATGAGCTCGCGGATCAGGGCGTCGCGATCGTCGAAGTGGCCGTACAGGGTGCGACGGGACAGACCTGCGCTGCGGGCGATGACGTCGACGGAGGCATGGGGGTCGTTCGCGAGGGCGGAGCGGGCGGCGGACAGGATGCCTGCGCGGTTCTCGACGGCATCGCGGCGGGGTGCACGAGTGGTCATGGCTCCATGATACTTATAGTGCACAAGCTTGTGCAAGATAGCTCGGGGAGTTCACAGCATCCGGGTACGGATGCACGACCCGGGCACAGATGCACGACCGATCACCTGCATCCGTCGTGCATCCGTGCCCAGACCGTGCGACTGTCTCGGCGTCGCACCGACGCGGACATGTCTGAGGGGGCGGATGCCGCAGCATCCGCCCCCTCAAGAAGCAGCCGTCAGTCGGTGCCGGAGTCGAACGCCGCGCCCTCGGACGCGGTGTCGACGGCATCCGCCAGCGTCTCGTCGGCCTCGGAGATCGAACCGTGCACCGACTCGGTGATCTCGGCCGATTCGCCTGCGGTGACGCGGCCGACGAGTTCGCCGGTGGCTCCGCCTACGAGGCCGAGGCTCGCGTATTGCTCGAGGCGCGCTCGAGAGTCGGCGATGTCGAGGTTGCGCATCGTGAGCTGCCCGATGCGGTCGACCGGGCCGAAAGCCGCATCGCCGACGCGCTCCATCGAGAGCTTCTCGGGCGCGTAGGAGAGGTTGGGCGAGACCGTGTCGATGATCGTCCAGTCGTCTCCGCGACGCAGGCGCACGGTGACCGAACCCGAGATCGTCGAGCCGACCCAGCGCTGGATGGACTCGCGCAGCATGAGCGACTGCGGCTCGAGCCAGCGGCCTTCGTACATGAGGCGGCCGAGACGACGACCCTGCTCGTGGTAGGTGGCGAGCGTGTCCTCGTTCAGGATGCCGTTGACCAGGCGCTCGTAGGTGATGAACAGCAGCGCCATCGCCGGGGCCTCGTAGATGCCCCGCGACTTCGCCTCGATGATGCGGTTCTCGATCTGGTCGCTCATGCCGAGGCCGTGGCGACCGCCGATGCGGTTGGCCTCGTGCACGAGCTCGACCGGGTTGCTGTACTCGACGCCGTTGATCGCCACGGGACGACCGGCCTCGAAGGTCACGGTGACGTCTTCGGTCTCGATCGCGACCGACGGGTCCCAGAACTTGACGCCCATGATCGGGTCGACGGTCTCGAGCGAGACGTCGAGGTGCTCGAGCGTCTTCGCCTCGTGGGTGGCGCCCCAGATGTTCGCGTCGGTGGAGTACGCCTTCTCGGCGGAGTCGCGGTACGGGAAGCCGTGCGCGACGAGCCACTCGCTCATCTCCTGGCGGCCGCCGAGCTCCGTGACGAAGTCGGCATCGAGCCACGGCTTGTAGATGCGCAGGCGGGGGTTGGCGAGCAGACCGTAGCGGTAGAACCGCTCGATGTCGTTGCCCTTGTAGGTGGAGCCGTCGCCCCAGATGTCGACGCCGTCGTCCTTCATGGCGCGCACCAGCATCGTGCCGGTGACCGCGCGGCCGAGGGGAGTGGTGTTGAAGTAGGTCTTGCCGCCGGAGCGGATGTGGAAGGCGCCGCAGGCGAGAGCGACGAAACCCTCCTCGACGAGCGCGGTCTTCGCATCGACGAGCCGCGCGACCTCGGCGCCGTACTCGAGGGCGCGCCCCGGGATCGACTCGATGTCGTCTTCGTCGGGCTGGCCGAGGTCTCCGGTGTACGTGCAGGGCACCGCGCCCTTGTCGCGCATCCACGCGACGGCGACGGAGGTGTCGAGTCCCCCGGAGAAGGCGATGCCGACGCGCTCGCCGACGGGCAGTGACTGGAGAACCTTGGACATGGTCCCCAGTCTATCGGCGGCGTGTCGGCTGTTTCGGCGGGGCCGATGCCGGTGATCCCCGTTGCGCGATTCCTCAGCAACCCGTCGCGAGAACAGGTCGACCGCGCCAGGGAAGGACGCCTGCCGGCATCCGTCCTGTTCTCGTGCGTTGGGCCTGTTCTCGGTGAGGTGCGTGTCCGCCGCCTGACCGCTGCTCACGCGATCTCCGACGGAGAGGGCGGCTCGACCCGCCGCCCGGCGGCCTCGGGGAGGCGGATCGGGTGCGACTGGCGGGTTACTCTCGTGCTCGACGTGAAGGATGCTGGCGGGACGCCGTGACTGGACGGCGTCGACGAAGGAGTTGCTGATGACCGACACCCTGGCCCGACCGCCATTCGATCCCGAACTCGAGGCGGCGCTCGCGCTCGTCGGAGATCAGATTCCGCCGACGCTCACCGCCGAGATGATCCCGCTCATGCGCTCGGCCGCCCTTTACCCGGGCCCGACGCCGCAGGAGGTGCTCGAGGAGCGCGGGTTCGTCTACCGCGACGTCGCGATCCCCGGTCACGCGGGCGACGAGATCGTCGTCACCGTGATCCACAGGGAGGGCCGCACCGGTCTGGGTCCCGGCTTCTTCCACACGCACGGCGGCGGCATGATCATCGGCAACCGCTGGCTCGGGGTCGAGGGGTTCCTCGACTGGGCGGAGCGGTTCAACGGGGTGATCGTGACGGTGGAGTACCGCCTCGCGCCGGAGTTCCCTGATCCCTACCCGGTGGAGGACTGCTACGCGGGCCTCGTGTGGACGGCTGAGCATGCCGACGAACTCGGTATCGATCCCGGCCGGCTGCTGATCGGCGGCGCCAGCGCCGGCGGCGGACTCGCCGCCGGGACGACGCTGCTTGCTCGGGACCGGAAGGGACCGCCGCTGATCGGCCAGCTGCTGATCTATCCCATGCTCGACGATCGCGACGAGACGGTGTCGACGAAGCAGATCGATGGCGAGGGCGTCTGGGATCGCGGGTCGAACGTCACCGGATGGACGGCGCTGCTCGGTGACCGTCGCGGCACGGACGACGTGTCGATCTACGCGGCCCCGGCACGCAACACCGACTTCTCGAACCTGCCGCCGGCGTACATCGACGCGGGCAGTGCGGAGGTGTTCCGCGACGAGGATGTCGCGTACGCGACCAGGTTGTGGGAGGCCGGAGTCCAGGCCGAGCTGCACGTCTTCGCGGGCGGGTTCCATGGATTCGACAACTTCGCGCCGCATGCGTCGGTGTCGCAGGCGATGCTCGCGGCGCGCGACAACTGGGTGAACCGGCTCCTCGGCGCCTGAGTGATCGACCTGGCCGCGCGACCACGTCCGGTCAGGCGGGGTTGAAGGCACCCTCTCCTACGGGGTCGCTCGCCCGACCCCGTAGGGTGGAACCCCCGCGCGATGGAGCCCGAAATGCAAGATCTGCTGGGGCGGCTCACCGCCCTCGACCCGGATGCGAGCGAGACGCTCAAGGTCGTCTCCTATTTCGACGCGCTCGTCGCGCGATCGGTCGGAGTGGAGAGCATGCTGCGCGGAGCGGCCCTGCTCAGCGGCGCGACCGTCGGGCACCGCGATGGTCGCCACACCATGCGGGTGCAGGCGGACGGCGTGCGGATCGATCCCGCGGACGTGTCGGACGGCTGGCCGATGCGCGAGAGCGGACCGGATGCCGTCGCCTGGATCGAGCGCGACGGCGAACCTCACACGAACGACGCCATGATCCTCGAACGCCTCGCGCTGGCGCTCGGCATCATCCGCGCCCGACGCACGGTGGGTCCCGAGAGCGCGGTCGAACTCGCGATCAGCGCCTATGCGAACGCTCAGGAGCGCGCGGGCGCTCTCGCGCGGCTGCGACTCGGTGACGGACCGCTCGTGGTGCTCGCCTCTCCGCCCGACCCGGCACCCGCTCAGCATCCGTCCGCCGTCGTCGCCACGCGCCACGGCCTGACGAGGGCGACCATCGTGCCGGCCGGATCCGACCCTCGCTCGCCCTGGCAGGCCGGATCCGACCTCCGCCTCGGCGTCGGGGTGTCCGGATCCGCACCGGCGTCGTGGTCGTCGGCGCTCGTCGCCGTCCGCCTCACGAGCACGGCCGAACCCGTCATCGACGCCGCCGACCTGGGAGCCGCGCTGATCGTGGCGGAGGCGGCAGAGGGCGAGCCGCTGCATCCGGACGTCGAGACCCTCTCGGGCCTCGACGCGCGCAGCCTCGAACTGCTCGATGCCGTGGCCGAGGAGCGCAGCGTGCGCGCGGCGGCCACGCGTCTCGGCCGCCACCACTCGAGCGTGCAGGAGAAGCTCACGGCGCTGATCGACGCCCTCGGCTACGACCCTCGGACGTCGCGGGGGCACACCCGCTACACCCTCGCCCGCATGCTGCTCACCCTCGCCCTCTGAGCGGGCTCAGTCCTGCCGGAGGCGCGCCGCGAGCCAGGCCGCCTGGCGCTGCCAGTGCACGCCCTGCCCGCCCTCGTGCTCGTTGAACGGGTACTCGATCACCTCGGCACCGCCGAGGTGGCGGTTGGCGGCCGCGTACACGGTCGACGGCGGGCAGATCGGGTCCATCAGGGCGACCGAGTACAGCGCCGGAGCCGTGGCGCGAGCCGCGAAGCTCACGCCGTCGAAGTACGACAGGGTGCGATACGTCTGATCGACGGCGTCGCGGTGCACCGACAGGTAGCGGACGATCTCCTGATACGGGTCCTTGTCGGTCAGCCCGACCGCGCGCTCGAAGTGGCACAGGAACGGCACATCGGGCAGGGCGCCGACGAGACCCTCGCTGAGTCCGGCCGCGGCGATCGCGATGCCGCCGCCCTGACTGCCCCCGGTGACCGCGACCCGCTCGGCGTCCACGCCCTCCAGCCCCCGCACCGCATCGATGAAGAGAGCGGCGTCGGTGAACACGCGACGGTAATAGTACTGCGCGGGGTCGTCGATGCCCCGCGTCATGAATCCGGGAGTCGATGCTCCGGTGCCGTGCGGGTCGGGCGTGCCGCCGCCGGTGCCCCAGGAGCTGCCCTGGCCGCGGGTGTCCATGAAGGCCCAGGCGTAGCCGGATGCCGCCCACGCGAGACGCTCGTGCGGCAGGCCGCGACCGCCGCCGTATCCGTTGAACTCGACGACGGTCGGCAGGGGGCCGGTCGCGCCGGCGGGCACGACGAACCATCCGCGAACCGGGTCGCCGCCGAAGCCGCTGAAGGAGACGTCGTACACCTCGACCAGTGAGAGCGGCGAGTCGATCCGGGTCAGCGTCGGCGGCTGCGCGACCGCGCGCGACTCGGCGAGAGTGCTCCGCCAGAACTCGTCGAAGTCCGCCGGCTCCGACACGTCGGGGCGGTAGGAGCGCAGCTCTGCGGGGGGCAGGTCGAAACGGGGCATGACGATTGATCTCCAGGATTCGTCCGGGGGCGACGGTTGTGAGGTTCAGGCCGAGCGTATCGGAGCGTCGGCGGTGGATCCGCGCACCTCGAGCCGGGGCGTCGAATCGAGGAAGGCCGCGGGCGCGGCTCCGCCGATCACGTCGAACAGCCGCCGGGCGGCGTGGGCGCCGAACGCGACGACGTCGTGGCTGAGAGTGGTCAGCGCCGGCACCGTGTAGCGGCAGATCAGCGAGTCGTCCCAGGCGATGATCGACACATCGTCCGGAACCCGCAGCCCTGCGCGGGAGAAGACGCCCAGTGAGGCGATCGCCATGATGTCGTTGTCGTACACGAAGGCGGTGGGAGGTTCGGCGGATGCGAGCGCCTGCTCGGTGACCCGCGCGCCCTCTTCCGGCGAGTAGTCGGTGCGCAGCAGCATCCCCTCGCATCCGATCGCGGCGATCTCGTCGTGGAAGGCCGCGTCGCGGATCTGCGTGTGCACGAGCGCCGAGAGACCGGCGACGCGGGCGATGCGGCGATGCCCGGCGGCGGCGAGCGCGCGGACCGCCTCGCGCATCGCCTGAGCGTCGTCGGTCCACACGGTGGTGAGATCGGGAGCGGCGGTCGGGTCGGCGACCGCGACGGCGGGGAACTCCGGATGCTGCGCGAAATAGGTCGCGCGCGGATCGTCCTCGCTGAGGTCCATCAGCAGCACGCCGTCGACCCGCCGCGTGGTGCGCCAGCGGCGGAGCGTCTTCAACTGGCTGGCGGCGTCCGGTGCGACCTGGAGCAGGAGACCGAATCCCCGCGGAGACAGCTCGATCTCCATCCCGGCGATGAACTGCATGAAGAACGACTCGACGCCGAGGTTCGCGGGGTCCCGTGCGAGGACGAGTCCGACGCTCTGGGTCTTCTTGGCGGTGAGCGACTTGGCCGCGGCGCCAGGGGCCCACCCCAGCTCATCGGCGACGAGCAGGATCCTGGTGCGGGTGGCCTCCGAGACGCCTTTCCGCCCGTTCAGGGCGAACGACACGGCGCCGGGGGAGACGCCCGCGCGCTCGGCGATCTCGGCGATCGTGACCTGTCTGCTCACCGAGCGGCTCCGGCCGCTTCTTCAGCGGGCGGGCGCTCGCCGGTCCCGCGTTCGACCACCCAGGTCGGCAGCTCGATCTGGCGCGTGAAGCCCGTCGGGTCGGCGATCCGCTCGAGGGCGAGCCGGGCGGCGCGACGTCCGAGCTCGACCGGGTCGTAGGAGATGACCGTCACTCCGAGCACGTCGGCCGTGTCGAAATCGTCGATGCCGATGAGCGCCGGCTCGGGCCTCTCCGATCGGGCGCGGAACGCGCGCAGCGCACCCACCGTCATCCTGTTGTTGCCCGTGATCAGCGCAGTGGGCGGCTCTTCGCGGTCGAGCAGCTCTCCGATGATCTGCTCGGGGCGCACGCTGCGGTCGTCGACGAGGGCCTCGAGCCCGGAGGTGTCGTCGATCCCGTGCGCCGCCATCGCCTTGCGATAGCCGCGCACGCGTTCGATCTGCGTGTACACGTCTGCGGGATTGCACGCGTACGCGATCCGTCGATGTCCGAGGGACAGCAGGCGTCGGGTCGCTTCGAACGCGCCCCTGTGGTTCTCGAGCACGATCGAGTCGGCCACGAGGTTTCGCGCAGGACGGTCGATCGCGATCACCGGGGTGCCGAGCTGGCGCTCGCCCTCGAGATACGACTGATCGCCCGCGACGGGGATCAGCAGCAGGGCGCCGATGCGCTGGGCCAGCAGCGCGTCGGCCACGCGCTCCTCGCCGTCGGGGGTGTCGTCGGTCGTCGCGACGATGAGCGCGTAGCCGTTGCGGCTCAGCTCGTCTTCGATGCCCGATGCGACCTTGTAGTAGAAGGGGTTGCTGAGATCGCCCATCACGAACCCGAAGGTGTGGGTGGCGCCGCCGCGCCGGAGCGTGCGGGCGAGGGTGTTCGGCCGGAACCGCAGCCGTTTGGCGGCGCTCAGGACGCGCTCGACCGTGTCGGGAGAGACGAGTTCGCGGTTCGCGTAGACGCGCGAGACCGTCTTCGAGCTCACGCCCGCCAGCCGCGCGACATCGTCGAGTGTCGCTCGTGGCTGCACCGCCATCTTGTGCTCCTTCGCTCCGGTTTCCGCAGTGCGAGCCTAGCAGGGGCCGACAGTGAATGTCCATCGAACGACATTAAGTAGACATTTGAGGAATCTGCATCCCATCGTGTTCCAGACAAAACGCAGATCAAGGGCCAATATTGCGAACGCAATGTCGGAGAATTCCGTTCAGACAGCGCTGACATTTAGTTGCAATAGCTGGTTCTGCGGGCCTAATCTGGCTCGGCAGCCCCACAGCACGGGGGCGGCGCCCAGTTCAAGGGTGAACCTGACAAGGAGTCCTCACATGGCAAAGAAGACAGTGGCGGCACTGGCGGCGGTCGCCGTGACCGCGATCGCGCTGAGCGGATGCTCGGCCGGCGGTGCAAGCGATCCGGACAACACGATCGACGGCGAGGTGAAGGGCGACCTGAAGGTCATCACCTGGCGCACCGACCTCGTCGAGGACGGAACGTTCGACGGATACGTCAAGGAGTTCGAGAAGAAGTACCCCGACGTGAAGGTCACCGTCGAGGGCATCACCGATTACGAGGGCGAGATGAAGACCCGCCTCTCGACCAAGAACTACGGCGACGTGATCGGCATCCCGACCATGCAGCAGAGCCAGTTCGAGCAGTTCCTCGAGCCGCTGGGCGAGAAGAAGGACTTCGCCGACACCTACCGCTTCCTCAACACCCACTCGTACGAGGGCACCCAGTACGGCGTCGCCGTCGGCGGCAACGCCAACGGCATCGTCTACAACAAGAAGGTGTTCGAAGAGGCAGGCATCACCGAGCTGCCGACGACGCCCGACGAGTTCCTCTCCGACCTGAAGAAGATCAAGAGCTCGACGGATGCCGTGCCGTACTACACCAACTACAAGGACGGCTGGCCGCTGACCCAGTCGTTCAGCAACCTCGGCTCGATCACGGACAACCCGGATGCCGCGACCGAGATGGCGAAGGACGATGCGCCGTGGACCGAGGGCACAGACGTCTACGCGATCGACTCGCTGCTCTACGACGCGGTCGCCGAGGGGCTCACCGAGGCCGACCCGCTGACCACGAACTGGGAGCAGTCGAAGGTCGACATCGCGACCGGCAAGATCGCCACGATGCCCCTGGGCTCCTGGGCGATCTCCCAGATGCAGGCGGCGGCGGAGGACAACGGGGCCTCGGCCGACGACATCGGCTACATGGCCTTCCCGGCGAACGTCGACGGCACGCAGTACGCGGTCATCGGCGGCGACTACAACCTCGGCGTGAGCAAGCACTCGAAGTCCAAGGCCGCGGCATGGGCGTGGATCCAGTGGTTCATCGAGGACTCCGGCTTCACCGAGGACCAGGGCATGATCTCGACCGTCAAGGCCAAGGACCTGCCTGAGAACCTCGGCGACTTCACCGCCGCCGGCGTCGAGCTGATGGAGACCAACCCGGCTCCGGCCGGCGAGGAGAGCCTGCTCAGCGACGTCTCGAACGACTCGCAGATCGACCTGTGGGGCCCGATCTACCGTCAGAAGCTCGTCGACGTCGCCCGCGGCGCCGCCGACGGCGACAAGGACAGCTACTTCGCAGAGCTCAACGAGCGCTGGGCCGCTTCGGTCGAGAAGGTCGCGAAGTAAGCGCCTGCAGGCGCTGACGCGAGACACGAAAGGCACACCATGGCGATTTTGGCATCGGAACCCGCAGCATCTGCGGTTCGGGTGACCGGCGCGACACCGGAGGGCCGCCCGACCGGGCGGTCCTCCGGGACCACCGCACGCAGCCGAACGCTGCGCCGACTCACCCCGTACCTGTTCCTCGCCGTCGCGGTGGGACTGCTCCTGCTGCTGACGTACTGGCCGGCCGTGAACCTGGTCTGGTACAGCCTCACCGACTGGGACGGGCTCGACCAGAACCAGAACTTCGTCGGACTCGAGAACTACATCGCCGTCTTCACCGACCCGCGGGTCTTCCAGGTGTTCGGCGTGAGCCTGTACTACTTCGCCGCGTCGTTCGTGCAGATGGGGCTCGCACTGTACTTCGCGACGATCCTCAGCTTCTCGACCCGATTCCAGAACCTCTTCCGCGGCATCCTGTTCTTCCCCTATCTGCTCAACGGCGTGGCCATCGGGTTCGTCTTCCTCTACCTGTTCCAGCCGGGCGGCACGCTCGACACGGTCCTCGGCTGGGTGGGAGTGACGGATCCCCCGCAATGGCTCGGCAACCCCGACATCGCGAACTGGTCGCTCGCCGGCACCAGCGTGTGGCGGTACATGGGCATGAACTTCGTGCTGTTCCTCGGCGCGATCCAGTCGCTGCCGAGCGACCTGTACGAAGCGGCCGAACTTGACGGAGCCAGCAAATGGCAGCAGTTCTGGGCGATCGTGTTCCCCGGCATCCGACGCGTGATCGGCCTGTCGTTCATCCTCGCGATCTCCGGATCCCTCGCCGTGTTCGAGATCCCGTTCATCATGACCGGCGGCGCCAACGGCACCTCGACGTTCGTGATCCAGACCATCCAGACCGCGTTCAACTTCCGGCAGGTCGGGCTGGCGAGCGCGATGGCCGTCGTGCTCCTGCTTATCGTGCTGCTGGTCACCTGGGTGCAGCGCAAGCTCTTCCCCGACGAGAAGGTGGACCTGACATGACCGCCACGACGACCAATCCCGCCGTCAACCCCCGCCGCGGCGAGCGTCGTTCAGCGGGCATGCTCGCCATCCGCACGCGCACCGTGTCGGCGCAGACCGCGAAGTACCTCAGCCTCGTGATCGCCGCGGTCTGCACGCTGCTGCCGCTGGTGACCGTGGTGTTCGCGAGCCTCAAGACCAAGCAGGAGTACGGCACCACCGGACCGCTCGCTCCGCCGTCGAACTGGTTCAACTTCGACAACTTCGTCACCGCGTTCAACAGCGGCCAGATGCTGCAGGGCTTCGTGAACACGATGATCGTGCTCGTGGTGTCGCTCGTCGGCACCATCCTGATCGGGACCATGGCGGCCTACGCGCTCGACCGCTTCGAGTTCCGCGGCAAGAAGCTCGTGACCGGCCTGTTCCTCGTCGCCACGCTCATCCCCAGCGTCACCAGCCAGGTCGCCACTTTCCAGGTGGTGAACGGACTCGGCCTCTACGACACGAAGGCCGCTCTGATTCTCCTGTTCATGGGCACCGACATCATCGCGATCTACCTGTTCATGCAGTTCATGGCATCCATCCCGGTGTCTCTCGACGAGGCCGCGATGATCGACGGCGCCAACCGCTGGACGATCTACTGGCGGATCATCCTTCCGCTGCTGCGCCCCGCGATCGCCACCGTCGTGATCATCAAGGGCATCGCGATCTACAACGAGTTCTACTCGCCGTTCCTGTACCTGCCCAGCGAAGACCTCATCTCGACCTCGCTCTTCCGCTTCAAGGGCCCGTTCGGCTCGCAGTGGGAGATCATCTCGGCCGGCACTCTCATCGTCATCATCCCCACCCTGATCGCCTTCCTGCTGCTGCAGAGGTGGATCTACAAGGGCCTCACCTCCGGAGCCGTCAAATGACCCTCACCAGCACCGCTGTCCTCGCCCCGGTCCGCCGCGACCTGCACACCGGGTGGACCCTGTCCGCAGCATCCGGTCCGGTCCCCGACGCCTTCACGATCGGCGACGCGGTCCCCGCCGCGGTACCCGGCTGCGTCCACACCGATCTGCTGTCGGCGGGTCTCATCCCCGATCCCTACCTCGATGACAACGAGGCGCTCCTCGCCTGGATCGGCCTGGTCGACTGGACCTACACGACCCGCTTCGCGTGGACGGCCGACGGGCACACGCGTCACGACCTCGTGTTCGACGGTCTCGACACGGTCGCGACGGTGCGCTTGAACGGCGAGGTCGTGCTCGATTCCGCGAACCAGCACCGCTCGTTCCGCATCGATGTGCGCTCGCAGCTCGTCGAGGGCGAGAACGTGTTGGAGGTGGCCTTCCAATCGCCGATCCGCTACGCCAACGCGCAGAGCCTTGAGCTCGGGGCCCGCCCGCGGCCCTACCCGCTGCCGTACGAGGCGATCCGCAAGTCGGCCTCCAACTTCGGGTGGGACTGGGGCATCGCGACCTACACCTCCGGAATCTGGCGGCCCGTGCGCCTGGAATCCTGGTCGGTCGCCCGCATCCTCGAGGCCCGCGTCTCCGCATCGCCCACCGTGAGCGGCGGCCGGGTCGAGGCCGAGGTCCTGATCGAGCGTGCCACGGCATCCGACGACTCCGCCTTCACGGTCACCGCCGAACTGGCCGGCTCTCGCAGCGAAGTGATCGTGTCGGCCGGCTCCGACCGCGGATCGGTGGCGGTCGAGGCGGCCGGGCTCGAGCGCTGGTGGCCCGTGGGCCACGGCGACCAGCCGCTGTACGACGTTCATCTGTCCATCCGTGAAGAGCCTCCGCACGTGCGCGGCGATCTCGACGCCGTGGTGCGCCGCGTCGGCTTCCGCACGATCGAGTGGAACACGACGGCGGATGCCGAGGGCACTCCCTTCACGCTCGTCGTGAACGGCCGGCCGATCTTCGTCAAGGGCGTCAACTGGATCCCCGACGACGCGCTCCCCGTGCGCGTCGACCGCGCCCGCTACGAGCGCCGGCTGCGCCAGGCCGTGGCGGCGAACCTCAACCTCGTGCGCGTGTGGGGCGGCGGCATCTACGAATCCGACGACTTCTACGAACTGTGCGACGAGCTCGGGCTGCTCACCTGGCAGGACTTCCTGTTCGCCTGCGCGGCCTACCCCGAGGAGGAGCCGCTGCGCAGCGAGATCGAGGCCGAGGCGCGCGAGACCATCGTCCGCCTGGCGTCGCACCCCTCGCTCGTGCTGCTCACGGGCAACAACGAGAACCTGTGGGGCTTCGAGGACTGGGGGTGGAAGACGTACCTCGACGGCAACACCTGGGGCGCGTACTACTACCACGAGCTGTTCCCGCAGCTGGTGGCCGAGCTCGCGCCGCACGTGCCCTACAGCCCGGGCAGCCCGTTCAGCCCCGGCGGCGAGCACCCCAACTCGGAGCCGCACGGCACCATGCACCTGTGGGAGCAGTGGAACCGTCTCGACTACGCCACGTACCGCGATCACCGGCCGCGCTTCGTCGCGGAGTTCGGCTGGCAGGGCCCGCCGGCGTGGTCGACGCTGGTCCGCTCGGTGTCGGACTCGCCGCTGACGCCCGAATCGCCCGGCATGGTCGTGCACCAGAAGGCGATGGAGGGCAACGTCAAGCTGACGAACGGCCTGCTGCCGCACTTCCGCGTGCCGAGCGACATGGAGAGCTGGCACTGGGCGATGCAGCTCAACCAGGCGAACGCGGTGCGGTTCGCGCTCGAGCACTTCCGCTCCTGGGCGCCGCACACGATGGGTGCCGTGGTCTGGCAGCTGAACGACTGCTGGCCGGTCACCTCCTGGGCGGCGATCGACGGCGACGAGCGGCTGAAGCCGTTGTGGCATGCGCTCAAGATCGCGTTCGCGCCGCGGACCGTCTCGGTGCAGCCGCGCGATGGCGGACTCGCGGCGGTGCTCTCGAACGACACCGGCTCGGCATGGACGGGCACTCTTTCGGCGCGGCGTCTGACCTTCGACGGAGCGACGCTGGCCGAGGCCTCGGTGCCGTTCACGGTCGAGGCGTGGGGATCGGCGACGATCGCGCTCGACGCGCAGGTGACGACGGCGACGGATGCGGCTGCCGAGGTGCTCGTGGCGGATGCCGGTGAGCGCGGGTTCTGGTTCTACGCCGAGCCGCGCGACTCGCAGCTGCCTGCCGCGTCGCTGGCCTTCGAGACGGCTGCGGTCGACGGCGGCACCGAGGTGCGAGTCACCGCGGCGAACCTCGTGCGTGATCTGTCGCTGCTCGTCGACAAGGTCGATCCCGATGCCTTCACGGAGGAGGGTCTCGTGACGCTGCTGCCGGGCGAGACCGCGACATTCCTCGTGCGGCATACGTCTCCGATCGATGCCGCCGAGCTCACGTCGCCGCGCGTCGTCCGCACCGCGAACGAGCTGGTCGCCTGATGACAGCGACCCAGCTTTCGGGAAGCTCCGATCTCGGGTACGTCGCCGGCATGACGTGGGGCTGGACCGGCATCCGCGGCACCTGGGCGACGCCCGCGGCATCCGACTCCCTCGCCGCCTTGGCCGACCACGGCGTGAACTGGACGGCCATCGCCTACGCGGTCGAGCAGGCCACGGCGCAGTCGACCGAGATGCCGTGGGATCAGGCGCCGACCGTGACGGAGGACGAGATCGTCTGGGCGATCCGCGAATCGAAGGCGCGCGGGCTGAAGGTCTGCCTGAAGCCCGTCGTGAACGTGAGCGACGGCACCTGGCGGGCGTACATCGGATTCTTCGACTGGGACGTCCCAGGGGAGCCGAGCTGGACCGAGTGGTTCGCCTCGTACACCGAGTTCATCCTGCACGCGGCCCGGATCGCCGAGGCGGAGGGCTGCGAGATGCTCTGCATCGGCTGCGAGATGGTGCGGGCCGACTCTCGGGAGGCAGAGTGGCGGACGCTCGTGGCCGCCGTCCGCGAGGTGTACTCCGGAGTGATCGCCTACAACTGCGACAAGTACCAGGAGGACCACGTCACCTGGTGGGACGCTGTCGACGTGATCACCTCGAGCGGGTACTACCCGATCGACCGGTGGGACGCAGAGCTCGATCGCATCGAGAAGGTGGTGGATGCCGCCGGCAAGCCGTTCTTCTTCATGGAGGCGGGCTGCCCGTCGCGCGTCGGCTCAGCGGACAAGCCGAACGACTGGAACCTCTTGGGTGCGCCGTCGGGCGAGGAGCAGCTGCGCTACTACCGGGCCATGTTCGACGCCTGCGACGCGCGTCCGTGGATGCGCGGCTTCATGCTGTGGGACTGGCCGCCCGTGCTGTACGCCGAGGCCGATGCCGCGGCGAACGACGACTACTGCCCCTACGGCAAGCCCGCCGGAGGGTACCTCCGCGAGAAGTACCGCTCGAAGACCTCGAGCTGAGCCGAGATCCACGACGCTTCGACAAGCTCAGCGCCCCAGTTCCGGTGGGTCCCTGAGCTTGTCGAAGGGCTCACACTCCGCATCACACCGATCAAAGGAGATCCGATGAGAAACCGCCGTACCCTCCCCGCCGCCCTCGGCGCGGCCGTCATGCTCGGGGCGTTGATCGCACCGGCATCCGTTCTTCCGGCATCCGCGGCCGAAGAGCCCGCCGTCGATCTCGTCGACGACCAGGCGACGCCGGAGACCCGCAGCCTGTTCGCCTACCTGCAGGGCGTACGGGGCGAGAGCGTCCTGTTCGGTCAGCAGCACGCCACGGACTATGGCGAGAGCTTCGACGCTCGTGACGGCGTCGCGAGCGACGTGAAGGCCGCGACGGGCGACTATCCGGCCGTTTTCGGCTTCGACACGCTCATCATCGAGGGGCGCGAGCGCCCGGGCGTGGCCGAAGCGAGCCGCGAGCAGAACGCGCTGACGCTCGCCCAGTCCATCCGCGAGGCGCACGACATCGGCGCGATCTCGACGCTGTCGGCGCATGTCGAGAACTTCGCCACCGGCGGCGACTTCTACGACACCTCGGGCGACGCCCTCCGCGCGGCTCTCCCCGGCGGCGCGAAGAACGCCGAGCTCACCGCCTATCTCGACCTGATCGCCCTCGCCGCCGACAACGCCGTCGACGCCGACGGCACTCCGATCCCGATCGTATTCCGTCCATGGCATGAGAATGCCGGGTCATGGTTCTGGTGGGGTGCCGCCTTCGGGTCCCCCGGCGAGTACGCCGAGCTCTACCGCTACACGGTCGAATACCTGCGCGACGTGAAGGGCGTGCACAACCTGCTCTACGCCTTCTCTCCCGGTGGAGGCTTCGGCGGAGACGAGAACCTCTATCTGCGCACCTACCCGGGTGACGACTTCATCGACGTTCTCGGCTACGACACCTACGATCCCTCGGCCTCACCGGCCTTCCTCACAGGCCTCGTCGACGACCTCGGCATGATCGCAGAGCTCGCCGACGCGCGCGGCAAGATCAGCGCGTTCACCGAGTTCGGCATCACCGGAGGCGTCCAGCCCGACGGCTCGAACCCCAATCCGCACTGGTACACGGACGTGCTCGATGCGATCAAGGCCGACCCCGAGGCCTCCCGCTCGGCCTACATGCTCACCTGGGCGAACTTCGGCGGTGAGACGACCCCGTACACCCCGGTCGAGGGCGAGATGCTGCCGGACTTCCAGGCCTTCTACGACGACCCGTTCACATCGTTCGCGGCCGACGTCGAGGGCGAGTCGGGCATCGCGACCACGGCCGTCGCCGAGGCTCCGACCGTGCACCTCGCGAGCCCCGCCGACGGATCGCGGGTGTCGACCAGCCCCACGACGATCCGCGCCTCCGTGCGCGGACACGACGCAGATCAGGTCATCGTCGCGGTCGACGGCACCGCCGTCTCGCTCGAATTGACCGCCCCCGCCGACGGTTCACTGTGGTGGACCGGCTCTCTCGCGCTGCCCGCCGAGCTGCTCGACAACTCGACCAGGGCACTCACGGTTCACGTGCTGTCGGGCGGTCAGGAGGTCGCCACTCAGGCGTCGACGATCATCGCGGGCCCCCGCCCGGTGCTCGCGCACGGGGTGATCGACGACTTCGACGGCTACGGCGACGACGCCGCGCTGCGCAGCGAATTCGTGCAGTACGGCGCCAACACCATCAGCCTCGAGACGCAGAGGGTCGGCGACGGCACGGGTGCGCTGCGACTCGACTACTCGTTCGCGACGCAGTCGTACACGGGCGTGGGCAAGCAGGTGAGCGACGACTGGTCGGATCTCGGCGCCCTCGAGCTCTGGCTCGATCCGGATGCATCGGGCAACAAGCTCGTGCTGCAGATCGCGGCGGGCGGCATCGCGTTCGAGGCGTATCCGTCGCTCGCCGGCGACGACCCCACGCGCCTGTCGATCCCGTTCGCCGACTGGCGCCCCGCGCCGTGGGACACCGCGAACGCCGACAAGCGCCTCACGCCCGAGCTGCTCGCCGAGGTCACTCAGTTCAACGTGTACGTCAACGCGGTGGAGGGTGCCGCGGCATCCGGCTCTCTCGTCATCGACTCCCTTCGCGCCGTACCGGGTGCGCCGATCTATTCGGACGTCCCGAACGACCACCCGGATGCCGCGGCGATCCGCTGGCTACACGACGAGGTCATCGACCTCGGTGACGGCAAGGGCAAGTTCCACCCGACCAAGTCGCTGAAGGATGCCGAGGCGACGGCCATCTTCGCGGCCTACGACGGGTCGGCGGCCGCACCGATCTCATCCAGGCGTCTGGCCATCACCGAGGCGCTGTGGCGGGTGGCGGGTTCGCCCGCGCCGACCGTCGCGCACACCTTCAAGGACGTTCCGACCGCATCGCGGGACGCTGTGTCGTGGGCTGTCGAGGAGGGCATCGTCGGCGGCGCGTCCGGTGTGAAGTTCGGCGTCAACGGCCGTGTGGACCGTGCGGAGATCGCGCGCTGGCTGCAGCGTGCCGACGCCTATCGCGCCGCCCACCAGGGCGTGCTGATCTCGGACTTCGAGACGGGTGCGCAGGGATGGGCGATCGCCTCGTGGGAGACCAACGGCGGCACCGCCTCTGCGGTCGGCGGCGCGCTCGTCGTCGACCCCGGTGAGGGCGGCAACTGGGTGAGCTGGACCGGCGGCCTCGATCTGAGCGGACGCACTGAGCTTCTTCTGGATGTCTCGTCGACGACGGGCTTCGATACGAAGGCCGCTCTGCAGCTCGGTCCGGACTGGACCTGGTGCGAGACCGCGCAGGCGGGATGGACGAGCACTCCCGGGATCGCAGCGATCGACCTCACGACGCTGAGTCCCGAGTGCCAGGCCCTGCTCGGCCAGGTGCGCGGCATCAACGTCAACCTCAGCCAGGGCCACCACGTGCTGGAGGCGATCACCGCGCGGTGACCGCGGCCGAAGACTCCACCGCGTCGTCGAACAGTTCGTGTTCGTTGAGCGGGGGAGCACAGCGAGCGAGACGAAACGCAGTTTCGGTGACTCGACGTGAGTCGCGCCACTGAGGTCCCACCACAAGAGGCGAGCAGTGCTGCTCGCAAGAAGGAGTTCAATGATGAAACGTCTGCATGTCCTGCTCATCGGCGCGGTGCTCGCGCTGTCGGCCCTGGTGTCGGCGCCCGTGGCGGCGACGGCCGCGACCGACGGATTCCATGTGAGCGGCGGTCGCATCTACGACGCTAACGGCGCCGAGTTCGTGCCGCAGGGGATCAACCATGCGCACGCCTGGTATCCGAGCGAGATGGGCGCCTTCGCCGGCATCCGCGCCGCTGGGGCCAACACCGTGCGCGTCGTCGTCAGCGGCGGTCGCTACGGAACGACCTCGACGTCCGAGCTCACGAGCCTGATCTCGAAGTGCAAGGAGAACAAGCTGGTCTGCATCCTCGAGAATCACGACACCACGGGCTACGGAGAAGACGGCGCGGCGAGAACCCTCGCACAGGCGGCGGCGTACTGGACGAGCGTCAAGAGCGCGCTGATCGGCCAGGAGAAGTACGTCATGATCAACATCGGCAACGAGCCGTTCGGCAACGCCGGCTACCAGAACTGGAAGAACGACACGATCTCGGCGATCCAGACGATGCGCGCTGCCGGTCTCTCGCACACGCTCGTGGCGGATGCTCCGAACTGGGGCCAGGACTGGTCGTTCACCATGCGTGACAACGCGGCCGCCGTGGCGGCGGTCGACGGCAACACGGTGTTCAGCGTGCACATGTACGGCGTGTTCGACACCGCCGCCGAGGTGCGCTCGTACATCGACTCGTTCCGCAGCCGATCCCTGCCGCTCATCGTCGGCGAGTTCGGCGACAACCACTCCGACGGCAACCCCGACGAGGCGACGATCATGAGCTACACCCGCAGCCAGGGCGTCGGCATGCTCGCCTGGTCGTGGTCGGGCAACAGCGGCGGGGTCGAGTACCTCGATCTCGTGAACGGATTCGAGGCGTCGTCACTCACGCCGTGGGGGCAGCGCTTCATCAACGGCGCCGACGGTCTGAAGGCGCGCAACCCGCAGGCCGCGAGCGTGTACGGATCGACCGGAGGCGGCACCGGCACCGCGCCGAACGGGTACCCGTACTGTGCGAGCGCGGCATCCGATCCCGACGGCGATGGCTGGGGCTGGGAGAACAACGCCTCGTGCGTGGTGCCGGCAAGCTCCGGCACCGCGCCGAACGGGTACCCGTACTGCGCGAGCGCAGCCTCTGACCCCGACGGTGACGGCTGGGGCTGGGAGAACTCCCGCTCCTGCGTCGTGAGGTAGAACTCGACGTGGGCGGCGCGAGCATCCACGGCGCTGCCCACGTCGACTCTCGCGCATAGGGCGAATTCGCCTTATGCTGGAGCGGTGCTCACAGATCAGTTGAAGACGGCAAGAGGCGACCGCCATGAAGCGGCGGCCGCTGTCGGCGCACGCGCCGGAATCGACACGAGTGCGATCTACGCGTTCGAGAGCGGTCGCCGCGACCCGCGGTTGTCGACGGTCACGAAATGGGCGCGCGCCCTCGGGCTCCGCCTACTCACCGTGGACACGCTCAATCGCGCGAGCGCGGCGGAAGTGAGTGAAGAGATCGATGGACTCGTCCAGGCCGGTGATACTCGCGCGGCCACCCGTGCTCTGCTGCAGTTCCAGACCTCGCTCAGCGAATCCGATCCGCTGATCGTCGCCGCTCTCACCGCCGATGCCCCGTCTCTCCCGGATGGAGAATGGGGCGACGCGATCGCCGGCATCGCCGAGATTCACCTGAACCGGCACGGAATCCCCCCGTACACATGGATCACCTCGAGGGCCGGCGACCCGTCGGGCAGGTGGTCACCCTGGCCGGGAGTTCCGATGTACACGGTGGTAGAGGCCGACGTTCCGCGTGAATTGCGTCGACGAGGCATCCTCATCGAGCAGGGCGAGCTGGGGTCGGCGTGAGCGATCAGCCGCGGGGCCCGGCGGTCCGCCTGAGCCGGGAAGACCTGGAGCTCGGTCTGGCAGAGATGATCTCCAAGCTCTCCGATCTGAAAGAGCGGGCTGAGATCCGGATCGTAGGCGGCGCCGCGATCGCGCTATGGCACAACGCGGAGCGGGGAGCAACCGTCGACATCGACGCGATTCTCATTCCCTCGGACACGATCGTCAGAGTGGCGAAAGCGGTCGCGAGGGAGCGTTCGTGGGACTACGGGTGGTTGAACGACAAGGCCCGCATCTTTCTGCCCAGCGGCATGGGACAGAGAGGGGAGGAATGGCTGACGGTGTACGCGAGGGGCGATGTCACGGTGCAGGTTGCGTCGTTGGACATGCTGATCGCCATGAAGCTGAATGCCGCTCTACGGCGGGGTCGGCGCGAGATCGAGGATCTGCAGGTGCTTCTCGCAGAGCGTGGAGTGACGTCGGTCGAAGACGCTGAAGAGATCTTCGAAGCGTTCTACCCCGGTGACGCGTTCAACGAGCGCTGCGTGCAGGTGGTCGCGGCTGCGCTCGCACATCCTGTGAAGGCTCGGGTCGAGCCGCCTCGCTTCTCCTGAACCGCACTCCCGCTCGGCTTGGTCACGGTCCCCGACAGCCGCGGGTGCCGCCGAACGCGTGAGCTTCGACCTCACACTGCGGTGAGGTGCACCAGGATCGCCTGTCCGGGCCACAGCGTGGGCAGCTGCAGACCGATGTCCGTGAGCAGACGGCCGGACACCTCGAGAGCACGAGCATCCAACCACCCGGGAGTGATCCAGCCCCATTCGGCCTTGCCGACCTCGTCGAGCACCTCGACCCGGTACCGGCGCTCGGGATCCAGGCCCTCCAGGCGGATGCGCTCGGCGAGCGCCTCACGCGGTGCGGCCACGGTAGCGAAGGTCCAGACGGCTTCCGCCTGATCGGCGGAGACCACGCCGCGCGCACGCAGCGCCGGGTCGAGGACGTCGGCGTGAACGACGTTTCCCGTGTGCAGCACCGGCCGCAGCCGCTTGTACACGCGGGCGAATGCCTGGATCTGCTCGAGCTCGTCTTCGCTGCATCCGAGCAGGTTCCACTCGAATCCGGCCGATCCCTGCAGCGAGGTGATGATCCGGTACGACAGGTCGATCGTGCGCCCCGAGGAGTGCGCGGGCGACGGCCCGACGTGCGCGCCGATGAGCTCCGGCGGCAGCAGCAGCTCGGTCCACCGCTGGATCTCCTGCCGCTCGATTGCGTCGTTCGAGTCCGAGGCCCACACTCGGTCGGTGAACGCCAGCACACCGAGATCGGAGCGTGCGCCACCCGACGAGCACGACTCGATCTCGATGCCGGGGTGGTCGTGCTTGATGTGCGCCATCAGCCGGTACGCGGCCTCGGTCTGCAGGTGGGTCGCCGGGCGGCCCTCGTGCACGGCCTCGACCAGATCGCGGTTGTGATCCCACTTGATGAAGTCGATCTTCAGCGCCGTGATGAGGGCGCTCATCTGCGAGCGCAGATGCTCGAAGGCGTCGGGGTTGGCGAGATCGAGCACGTACTGCGTCCGCCAGGAGAGGCCGGCGGGGCTGGGGACGGATGCCGGGTTGCCGAGGATCCAGTCGGGATGCTGTCGCGCGAGGTCGGAGTCGAGGTTGATCATCTCGGGCTCGAACCACAGCCCGAACTCCATGCCGAGCTCGTGCACGAGCTCGGCGAGCGGCTCGAGCCCGTCGGGCCAGGACTCGTGGTCGACCACCCAGTCGCCGAGTCCGGCGGTGTCGTTGTGGCGGGCGGGGAACCAGCCGTCGTCGAGCACGAAGCGCTCCACTCCCACCTCGGCCGCTCGGCGCGCGAGCCGGGCGAGCTTGGCGGGGGAGTGGTCGAAGTACACCGCCTCCCACGTGTTCAGCACGAGCGGGCGGTCCGTGGCGGGGTGCGTGGGACGCGCGCGCATCCAGGTGTGGAACCGTGCCGAGACGCCGTCGAGGCCGGCATCCGACCAGGCGAAGTACGCGGTCGGGGTGCGATACGCCTCGCCGCGCTCGAGGCGCAGCTCTGCGGGACGCAGCAGCTCGCCCGCGCCCAGCATGGTGGCGTGCTCGGTCATCCGGTCGACGCGGTGCTCGAGGTCGCCGCTCCAGCCCAGGTGCACGGCCCAGATCTCGCCGCTGCGGTTGCGCGGAGCCGCGACGCTGGCGAGCGTCGCCCACGGAGCGTCGTGTCCGCCGCGCCCGCGGCGCGATCCGCGCAACGTCGGTCCCGGAGGCATGTCGTAGGTGGTGGGCTGCTTCTCGCCGGTCCAGCGGCCGCCGAAGGTCGTGAGCGTCGCCGCGCGCTTGGGCACGGGCAGGATCGCGTCGAGACGCGAGACCTCGACCACGCCGTCGCCGTCGTTGCGCAGCTCGTGCGAGACGAGCACGAGCCCTCCGTCGCCGATCTCGACGCGCGAGCGCAGAGACAGAGCGGATGCCGCATCCGTCGCCTCGACCTCGAGCACGGCGCCCTCCTGCCGCACCTCGACCGCGCTCCACCGCGGGAAGACCGGCAGCGCCTCGCGTGTCACGAGCAGGCCGGGCGTTCCCGCCCAGCCGTCGCTCTCCTGCGGAACCAGCGGCACCTGCCAGGCGGCGTCGAGTGTGCCCGGCTCGGCCTGGCGCGATGTGATCAGCGCCAGCTCGCCCGCCGAAGGCAGCTCGGGGCCGAGGTCGGCTCCCCAGTGCAGGATCGCCGGAAGCCCGGTGCGGGTGTCGGTGTCGGCGATGATGCTGACGCCGTCTCGGCGCAGCATCCGGATCGTGGTGTCGCTTGTCATGGTGCTCCTGATCTCGGCAGGACCTCAGGCGCCTGCGGCGACGAAGAGCCGGCCCTCGCCCTCGACGCGCACGGTCGCCGCGCGGGCGATGAGAACAGCGCGGCCGCGCGGCACGTCGATGATCTCGTCATCCGATGCCAGGGCGAACGCACCCTCGGTGCACAAGGCGATCGCGGCTCCGTCGAGGTCGAGCTCGCCGCTGCTCATGCATTCGTAGAGCACGAAGCCGGGCTCGTCGTCGGGGGCGCCGGGCCGGAAGACGCGGATGCCGCCTCCTGCAGGCGATGCGACGAGGTGCGGGTCGCCGCCCTCCCGTGCGTCGAGCACGCGCCCGAGCTCTTCGGTGTCGATGTGCTTGGGCGTCAGCCCGCCGCGCAGCACGTTGTCGCTGGGGCCCATCAGCTCGACACCCGCGCCGCGCAGATACGCGTGGATGTTGCCGGCCGGCAGCCACAGCGCCTCGCCCGCCCGCAGCGTCAGGTGCTGCAGCATGAGCGCGCCGAGGATGCCGGGGTCTCCCGGGTGGGCCTGCGCGATCGGGCGGAGCACGGAGAACCGGTCGTCGTCCGCGCTCGCTGCGGTGGTGGCCTCGACGAGCGGAGCGATCCGCTCGTCACCCGACAGCAGCCACAGGAAGGCGGAGCGGATGCCGTCGGCATCCGCCAGCAGCCCGCTCCAGGTCTGCAGCGCTGATCCGTGCTCGGGGCCGACTGCCGCCAAGAGCGCCTCGAGGTCGGCCTGCACGTCGGCGACCGGGCGGAACCCGCAGAGCGCCTCGAATCCGTCGCGCAGCGCGACGATCATCTCGGGCTTCGAGTTCGGGTCGCGGTAGTTGCGGTTCGGTGCGTCGACGGGGATCCCCAGTGCGTTCTCGCGGGCGAACCCCTCCTGCGCCTGGGCCGTGCTCGGGTGCGCCTGCAGCGAGAGCGGCTCGGCGGCGCACAGGATCTTCAACAGGAACGGCAGTCGGATGCCGGAGGCCCGCTCCCACTCGTCGAGCGTCTGCCACGGCGCGTCGCCGAGGACGCGGCTCGGGGCGGCCGGATGTGCGCCCAGCCACAGCTCGGCCTCACGGTGACCGGTGGGGGCGGTTCCGCGCACATGCGCGACCCCGTCGATCTCTCCCCAGGCGTAGTCGCGCGGTGTGTTGTCGATCTCCCAGAAGACGGCGGTCATGCCGTCACCTCCTCCTCGGTACGGATGACTTCAGCAAGCCTCCCACGCAGCGGGTGATCGGCGGCGAGCCCGGCCAGGGCTGCGGCGCCGTCGAGACCCGTGCCGACGGGGGGCACGAAGCGCACCTCCGGACGTGCGGCTCGCACCGACGCCTCGAAGGCGCCGCGGATCAGGTTCGAACGCAGTACCCCGCCGATCGCGCCGACGGCGGCATCGGCCGGCGCGGAGGTGGTCTGCAGGGCCGACGTCACCGACAGGGCGAGCTCTGCGGCGGCGCGCTCGCAGATGCGCTGCGCGACGGCGTCCCCCGCGGCCGCGAGCGACGCGGTCGGTGCGGCGAACGACGCCACGAGGCGCACGCGATCGGGGTCGGCCTGCAGCGACGTGTAGGCGCCCTCGAGGTCGGGCCAGCGCTCGCGGACCAGCGGCGTGATCGCGGTCGGCTCACCACGTCCGTCGTACGCGCGCATCACCGCGTCGAGCGCTTCGCGCCCGATCCAGTATCCGCTGCCCGCGTCGCCCATGATGTTGCCCCAGCCGTCGACGCGCACCGCGGAGCGGGGGCCCACACCGAGAGTGACGACGCCCGTTCCGACGGCGATCACTGCTCCCTGCTGGTCGCCGAGCACCCCGAGGAAGGACGTCACGGAGTCGTGGGCGACGATCACACGGCGCACGCCCGCGAGGGCCGGCCGGTGGAGCAGCGCCTCGGCCTCGGCGTGGACGTCGGTGACGCCCGAGACCCCGATCGCCAGGGCGTCGGGCGTCTCGCCTGCGGCGTGTGCGACCTGCTCGGCCACGTCGGACAATTGGGGTGCGAGCGGCCGGTCGGTCAGCACGCCGGCCAGCAGGTCGTCACGGGTCGAGCCGTCGGCCCAATGCAGCCGCACCTTGGTGCCGGTCTGACCGGCGTCCATCGAGAGGAGGGCGAGGGTGCTCATCGGTGTTCTTTCGTCTGCAGAGCCGGGCCGGAGCGGCCGAGCGTATGTCAGCGTAGGACATTCACGGCATCCGTCAAAGCCGCGAGGGCCCCGCTTGTCCGGTCTTGTCTGACGCGTCTGTGCCGTAATCCAGGCGGTTCCAGCCGGTGCTCCGGCCCGATGTCCGTTCGAATGTCTGTCGTCGACATCGGCCTGCGTGAGCCGCGGAAACCTGGTGCGGCCTTCGCGAACCCGGGCAGTCGTCATCAGAACTCATCCCGCGGCCCTCAGTAGAAGTCCGGGTACTCCCCGAGCTTCTTCTCGAACGCCTCGCGATCGGCATCCTGCAGCACCGCGCTCGCGATCACGACCAGCTGCAGGCCCTCGACCGGCTCGCCGGTCCGGGCGTTCTGCGCTTCGCGCGTGCGCTGGAAGCTGTCGTCGCCGTTCGACAGGTCGTAGATGTCGGCGTAGAACCGCATCGGGTCGGGATAGTTCTCGGTGTAGGACTCCCAGGTGTGCTGGGTGCGGGGGTCGTCGCTGCCGTACAGCTTCGCCATCACCGAGGGGTCGATGCTCGACGCCGAGGGGTCGTTGAACGCGTACAGACCGTACATGCCATGATCGACCACGATCTGATCGATCAGATCCATGACCGCGACCTTGGTGGCGTAGTCGTGGATCGGCTCGGTCGTCGCCCAGCCCTCTGTGGCGAACTCGTACAGCATCGACTCGCCGCCGTAGCCGTTGCGCTCTGGCCGCAGGTCTTCGTCGCCGACCTGCACCCAGTCGTAGCCGAACTCGGCGGTCACCTGCGAGCGGATGTCGGCGAACAGCTCGGCCGCGGCAGCGCGCACGTCCTCGACGGACTGCTGGTCGAGCGCCTCCTGGGGATCGGTGCCCTTGATGCCCGGGTACGCCTCCTCGTGCTTCTGCTCGTCGCTCTTCATGCCGTCGTAGGATCCGGCGGCCGATGTGCGCAGCGCGCTCAGCCCGCCGACCGTGGCGACGTTGAACAGCAGGGTGACGACCAGGGCGATGCTGCCCAGCATCCGTCCGCGTGCCGTGAACAGCGTGGCGATCACGAGCCCCAGCACCACGAGCTGCAGCGCGAACATCGTCACGCCGTAGAGCAGATCGGTGCCGCCGGCGACCATGACGATGAGCAGGATCGCCGCGAAGACGATGGCGACGACGAGCACGACGCGGCTGAACACCGACGACGGCTTCTTCTCGACTGAGGCGGCCGCCCGCTCGCGGGCGCCGGCACGCGACACCGGAGCGGGGGCGGAGTAGCCGGGCTGCTGCCTCTTCGCGCCGCGGTATCCGCCGGGCGGAGGCACGGGCGGGGCGCCCTCGGTGCCGGCGATGTAGCGCTGACGCTGCTTCTCCCGATCCATCACCATGGCTTGTCCGTTCCCGTGCCGCCCGGCTCGTCGCCGTCCTGCCGCTGATCGCGCTCCTGCTGACCCTGCTCGAGCTTCTCCTTGAGCTCGTCGAGCTTCTCCTCCGACGGCTGCGGCTCGGGCTGCTCCTGCGGATCCTGCTCGTCAGGCTTCTGCTCCTCGGGCTGCTGCTGCTCCTGCTGCTTCTGCTTCAGACGGTCCTCGGTGTCTTCCATGGTCTTCTGCATGTCGCGGTCGGGGTCGGATGACTGCTGCTGGGCCTCGTCGCTGTTGCACTCCTCGGGCGTCTCGCTCGTGATGGTCAGAGCCTCGCCGTAGAACTCGGCAGCGCCGGCCGCGTCGCCGTCGGTCGCGGCCGCGTCGCCCTGCCGTTCGATCACGAGCGCGAGATTGATGCGCACGGTGCACACCTCGAGACCGTGCGCGAGTTCGAGGGACTCCTCGAGCTTCGCCCGTGCCTCGGGGAGCTTCTCGGCGCCCGCCAGAGCGGTGCCGACGTTGAACGGAGCCTTGAACGGCTCGAACCAGTTCAGGAACTCCTGCCCGCGCGCCGACGCCTCGGAGCCCGCGTAGTCGTCGACCACGTAGGCGCTGATGCTCTGGTGGGCGAAGGCGTACATGCTCAGCAGCTTGCCGACGAACAGGAGCGCAGCGAGCGTGAGGGGCAGGGTGCCGATGGCGATCCAGCGGCGGATGCGGCGCCGCCGGCGGTTCGCCGCGAGAAGAGCGGATGCCGCGGCCGTGGTGTCGGTCATGACTCACCTCCGGTCGATTCCGGGGTCGTTGAGCGAGGAGCGGAGCGACGAGACGAAACGTCGTGAGCCGACGTCGATGCAGGAGGCACGCGTTTCGTCTCGCTTCGCTCGCTCAACGGGCGGGACTCCTCGCTCAACGACCTTCGCTCGCTCAACGGGCGGGGCTCCGGGCTCGACGACCCGGACGCGGGGGCGGCGTTCGCCGGAGCCTTCAGAAGTCGCAGGCGTGCGACGAGCATCGTGGCGCGAGCCAGCTCGACCGCGAGCAGGAGGAGCACGACGAGCGCCGCGATCCAGTACAGCTCGGTGACGTTGCCGATCTCGCCCGACTTCGAATAGGTGGTCGTCGTCGACGGCGCCTCCGGCAGCACCGGCTCGGCATCCGCCGTCCGATGCTGATACTCGACGCCGAGCTGATCGGCGATCGTCTTGAGGTTCGCCTCGTCGATCACCGACTTCGCGTTCGCGCCCTGGTACTGGATGTACCCGCCGTCGGAGCCGTCGACGCCGCCGGTGGTGAGCTTCATCGCGCCGCCCTCTTCGGTGCCGTATCCGAACACGGCCCCCGCATCGGTCAGTTTCGCGCTGCCGGTGAACGGTTCGGGCGTGCTGCCGTCGGTCTGCTCCCCGTCGCCGAAGTAGAACACCATCCGCGAGCGATCGGGAGAAGCGTCCGCGGCGTTCGAGAGGGTGTCTCCGAGCATCTGGCTGGCGATTCCGACCGAGCTGCCGCGCGATTGGCTGGTCACCTCTGGGCGCAGCACGTCGAGAGACGAGATCACCGCCGTGGTGTCGGTCGTCAACGGCATCCGCAGGTCGGCGGCGGCGTCGAAGGTGATGAGCGCGAAGCGTGCACCGGGGTACTCCTCGACGATCGCCTGGATGTCGGCGCGCACGCCGTCCAGGCGCGGCTTGTCGCCGTCCCAGTCCTCCGCGACGATGCTGGCGGTCGTGTCGACCACCAGGACGATGTCGGTGTCGGTTGCGAGGGTCTGCGTGGCGCCCCCGGGGATGCCGGGGCGCAGCAGCATCACGAAGCAGGCGAGCAGCATCACCAGGCGCGTGACCCACAGCCACAGCGGCGCGCCCTGGGTCCCTGAGCCGGTCGAAGGGCGCCGGATCATCGCGATGACGGCCACCGCCACGACGGGCGCGAAGAACAGCAGCAGCAGGAAGACGTTGAGGACGGGCTGGAAGATCACAGCTTCACCCTCCAGACGACGACCACGAACGCGAGGGAGGCGATCATCAGCACCACGATCCACAGGTTCGGGGTGTCGGTCCAGACCACCTGCGCCTGGCCCTTCAGCTCGGTGGCATCCTGCTCCTGCACCGCGGTGACGATGTCGCCGACCGTGGTCGTGTCGCGCAGGCCGTACGCCTGGCCGCCCGTGCTCTCTGCCGCCTCGGTGAGCTCGGCGCTCACCTCGGCGTCCTTGCCCTGCACCGGGTTGATCGCGAACACGCGGACGCCGTTCCCCTTCGCGTAAGCCGCGGCCTCCTCGACGGTCACGATCGAGGCGCCGTTCACCTCGTTGTCCGTCGCGAGGATCACCGAACGCGAACGCTCGTCATCGGGATGGTCGAAGGCCATCGCGCAGGCGGCCAGTCCGTCGCCGATCAGCGAGGCGCCGTCGCCGTTGAGCGTGCCGACCCAGTGCTCGGGAACATCTTCGGTGTAGTCGAAGCTCTCACGCACACTCTGCAGGTGTTCGCGGACGAACTCGTAGTCGTCGGTGAGGGGGAAGACCTGCACGGGAGAGCTGTTGAAGATCGTGAGTCCGATGCGCTCGCCCTTGAAACCCTCGAGCAGCTCCTCGAAGACGCTGAGGACCTCGACGTCGACCTCGCTCATCGACCCCGACACGTCGAGGCAGAGCATGATGTCGCGGCTCGTGTTCACCGGCTGGATCGTCTGCGACGACATCGGCCGAGCGGCCACGACGCCGGCGCTCAGCGCCGCGATGGCGCCGAGGGCGAGGATGCCGGTGAGCCCGAGCACACGTCGGCGCAGCGCGGAGCGGAAGGTGGGCAGCGCCCGCAGGCGCTCGGCGCGCGCGATCCGGGCACGCTCTCCCGCCGCGGTGCGCGCGCGGGAGCGGAGCCCGAGCAGGAGACCGATCGCCACCGCGACGATGACGACGCCGAGCGCGATGAGGATGATCCACCAGTTCGCTAGTGCCATGTGCGCACCACCGTCCGGGCGGCCTCGGCGCCCGCGGTCGGATCGATCGCGGGTCCTGGGCGGAAGATGCTGGGATAGAAGTGCCGGCTGATCGCGTCGATCAGCGCGGGATGCACTCCGCGGGCGACGAGATCGTCGAGCGCGAGCACGGGGGCCTCGAGGCCGCTGTACTCGTTGACGAAGGTGCGGACGACCTTGCTGAGCTCGAAGTTGGCGTGGCGCGCCGACAGCGTGCGCGAGCGGTAGTCGTCTTCGATGCGCTGGATGCGTTCGAGGTACTCGATCCGCAGCTGCGACAGCACGTCCATCGTGAGCACCTGCGGGCCGGGCTGATTCTCGTCGAGCTCGTCGAGCCCGCGGCGCGGGCGGGTGAGCATGACCACGAGCCAGGCGCCCAGCACGAGCACGGCGAGGATGCCGAATGCGAGCAGCATCCACCATCCGGAGTACTGGAACGGGGGATACAGTTCGTCAGAGCCGGGCATGAGACCTCCGGTTCAGCAGCTGCAGCAGCTGCGGCACCGCGTCGTCCTGCCCCGCGAGCACGGTGTGACTGATCTCCATGCGCTTGAGGGTCTCGACGAGATGGGCGGCGTCGGCCTCGGTCTGCGCGGCCAGCTCGCGGACGATCTCGACGTCGCCCTGCACGAAGTCGGGCACGTCCCACATGGTGTCGACATCCGAGCGCGTCGCGTTCGTGGCGTGGTCGAGCACGACCTCGGCATCGCGCACGGTGAGCCACAGCACGTCATGCTGCACGCGCAGTCGGCGCAGCATCCGCTCGGTGTTCTCGGTGATGGGGGCCTCGTCGGTGATGATCACGACGATCATGCGGCGCGAGATCGTGCGCGTGATGAACGACAGCAGTGCGTCGCGGTCGCTGGGCGCGTTGCTGGAGTCGATCGCCGTGTCGATCGTGCGCAGGGCGTGCTCGAGGGCGCCCTCGCTGCGGCCGGGCGCACGGCGGCGCACGCGCTCGGCGTCTCCGTAGACGACGGTGAAGTCGTCGCCGTGACGGAGGGCGAGCACGCCGAGCACACCGGCGGCGAGGATCGCGAGGTCCTTCTTCGACTTCTCGTCGTGGGCCAGCGCCGCCATCGACCGTCCGGTGTCGACCGCGAACATGATCGTGTGCATCCGCTGCGCGCGGTGCCGCTTCACGAGCGGGATTCCCTGCCGGGCCGTCGCACGCCAGTCGATGTCGCGCACCTGATCGCCGTACTCGTACTTGCGCAGATCCTCGAAGTCGAGGCTGCGGCCGTGCATGAGCGACGCGTAGGCGCCGTCGAGCGCGTGCAGCGACTTGCGCGACGAGTGGATGAAGAGCTTGCTCTTCACCTGGGTGATCAGGCTGGGCATCTGGGTTATGGGTCCCTGAGCTTGTCGAAGGTTCTGAGCGCGTCGAAACCGCGGGTCAGGGAGTCGGCACGGCGGCGAAGATCTGGTCGATGATCTCCTCGCTGCGGATGCCTTCGGCGTCGGCCTCGAAGGTGAGCAGCACGCGGTGGCGCAGCACGAGATGACGGAGCGAGCGGATGTCCTCGGGGAGCACATGCGCACGGCCGTTCAGCAGCGCGAGCGCTCGCGACGCCTGCAGGAACGCGATGCTCGCACGGGGGCTTGCGCCGTACTTGATGTAGCGGGCGCGCTCCTCGCCGATGTACGGCGCCGGGTTCCGGGTCACGTACGCGAGCGAGACGATGTAGTTGCGGATCGCGGGGTCGACGTAGATGCGCGACGCGGTGTCCTGCAGCATCCGCACGTCGTCGAGCGTCACGGCGCTCGCCACGTGGCGGTCGGGATCGAGCACGCCGGAGTCGATGCGACCGAGGATCTCGAACTCCTCGGCGGGGCTCGGGTACTCCACGATCTCCTTGAGCAGGAAGCGGTCCATCTGCGCCTCGGGGAGCTCGTACGTGCCCTCCTGCTCGATGGGGTTCTGCGTCGCGATCACGAGGAACGGCTTCGGCAGGTGGTGGATCTCGCCGCCGATCGTGGTCTGGTGCTCCTGCATCGCCTCGAGCATCGCGCTCTGGGTCTTCGCGCTCGAGCGGTTGATCTCGTCGAGCAGCACGAAGTTCGCGTGCACGGGGCCGAGCACCGTGCGGAAGGTGCCGCTCGACGCGTCGTAGATCTGGTTGCCGGTGATGTCGCTCGGCAGGAGGTCGGGTGTGCACTGGATGCGCTTGAACGACGCCTTCACCGTGTCGGACAGCGTGCTCGCGGCGGTGGTCTTGGCAAGACCGGGCACGCTCTCGAGCAGGATGTGCCCACCCGCGATCAGCGAGATCAGCAGGCTCATGCGCAGGCGCTCCTGGCCCACCATCTTCGCGGAGTACGAGTCGGAGATGATGCCGAGGACCTTGCCGGCGTGAGCGAGCTCTTCGGCCGACGGGCCCTGTCTGTTCACCGAGGTCTGCCCGGCGTTCGAGCGCGTCTGCGGGGCTTCGGGGGCTGCGGGTGCCGGCGGAGCCGGAGGTGCGGCCGCGATCGGAGAGGCGGCGGCAGGGGATGCGGGCGGCGGGGGCGGTGCGTGACCTGCGACTGCGCCGGGCGCGTACGGCTCGTTCATCGGTGTCTCCTCTTTCGCACGGGGACACGACAGCGATCCCCCGGGATTCAGCGTAACGGCACGGCGCTGTGGCCGCGGTGGGGAGAACTGCCCATGACGGATGCCTTGGCACCCGTCATGCGATCAGATCGAGTCGCGGCGCGCCTCGATCGCGGCGCCTGCAGTGCCGTCTGAGTACTCCACCCGGACGAGCGGGTTCGACAGGCTGAGGCCGAGCAGCGATGTGCCGAAGCTGATCGATCCGCGGCCGTCGGCGCCGAACGTGATCGTTCCGGCGCCGTTCCCTCCGTACGTCACCGACGCCTGGGAGCCGGGGTTGCCGGTGACGGTCAGCGTGTACGCGGTGAGGATCGGGATGCCGAGCAGCCCGGCCTTCTCGACCTTCACCACACCGGCGAAGGCCAGCGGCTCCGGAGCCACCGGCGTGGTGGGTGTCGTCGGAGTTGTGGGGGTGGTCGGAGTTGTGGGCGTGGTCGGTGTCGTCGGCGTGGTGGGCGTGGTCGGTGTCGTCGGCGTGGTGGGGGTGGTCGGCGTCGTGGGTGTGGTGGGGGTCGTCGGCGTCGTCGGGCTGGTCGGCGTCGTCGGTGTGGTGGGCGGAGTCGTCGGCTTCGTGGGGGGAGTGAACGGCTTCGTGGGAGGTGTGGTGGGCGTGCCCGGATCCGTCGGCGTCTTGGTGCCGGGGGTCTTGGTTCCCGGGCTCGTCGTTCCCGGGTCAGAGGAGCCCTTGTCGGAGGAGCCCGGGGTGGTCGGCGACTCAGAGCCCTCTGACTTCTCGCCGGACTTCGTGTCGTCGCCCGGTGCCGTCTGCTCGGCATCCGTCCTGTCCACCACGCCGTACTCCCCGACCGAGACCCGGTTCTCGGAGTCCGCGCGATCGGCGTAGGTCGTCACCGGCATGTTCGCGAGCGCCGTGAGGTCGCCCCCGGAAGGGTTGAACAGGCCGAATGCCATGAGTCCGACGCCGCCCACGACCGAGCCGATGGCGAGGATCTTGCGTGGTCGCGACCATCCGCTGACACGCGAATGCGCGCGGGCGACTGCTCCGGCAGCGGGCAGCGGCGCGGCGGCATCCGCCGTGCTCCGGACCCTGCGCCTGCTGATGCCTTCGGGCGCGCCTGACTCCGGTGCGGGCCCCTCCTGCCCCTGCAACATCTGTACCGCCGATCCCTTCGTCCGAAGCCGCCGGCTCCGTGCGTTCGGCCACTCCCTGCCGATCGCGTGCGTGACGCAAATATACCGAGATTCGAGTGAGGGGACGCAATGGCCGGGGTCACGCCCTCCGATCGGCGTCGTCACCTGGCTCCGCCGTTCCCACGGCGCCGGTGCGCTGCCAGGGAATCTTGAACTTCACGACGTAGTATCGAGCCGCGCCGCGAGGGGCCCGTGGGCGCGAATTGAACACAGAAAGCTGTACAGCACCATGACTGATGCACAGGTGTCGCTCGATGAGCGACTCGGCCCCGTGAGCGTCGAAGGCTCGGCGCTCGCCGATCAGATCTTCGACATCGTCGGCAACGCGATCGTCGAAGGCACGCTCGAGCCGGGCGAGAAGGTCAACGACAAGGAACTCGCCGCGGCGCTGGGCATCTCCCGCACGCCGGTGCGCGAGGCCCTGCAGCGCCTCACCTGGGTCGGTCTTGTCGAGGTCGCTCCCAGCCGCTACACCCGCGTCACCGAGATCACCGACGAGATGGTGAGCAGCACCCTCGAGTACATGGGCATGCAGGCCAGCATCGCGCTGCAGCTCGCGATGCGTCGGATGGATGCTGAAGAGCTCGCGCAGGCGGTCGAGATCCTCGACCGTGTCGTCGCCGCGACCGAGGCGGATGATCCCGAGCGGATGATGAACGAGTCGCTCGCGCTGCTCGAGTACCTCGTGAGCAAGAGCGCCAACCCCGTCTTCTCGGCGATGATGGCCGAGACCAGCCTTCTCGTCGCCCGAAACCTGCGCCACCTGCGCCCCGAGGAGGGCTCGGCGGTGAATCGGGTCGAGTGCTTCCGCGAGATGCGCGCCGCGATGCTCGCCGGAGACGCGGATGCCGCGGAGAAGTGGTTCCGCCGGCAGCACGGAATCGGCGTCGACACCTCCCTCTGAGTCGCCCTCGCTCTCTCCCCGCGTGCAGCGCGGTTCGTCCTGCTGCTCCCCGGCCTAGACGCGGAGACCGCCGCATCGATATGTTCGATGCGGGGACGCGGAACTCATGCGTGGCGGAGGGCACATGACGGACACGAGCGAGCGGATCAGCGGCACCCGAGAACGAGGATGGCGGCGCCTGCGCCGGCCAGGGCTGAGCATCCAGTCCAAGCTCCTCATCATGCTCCTGGCGGTGAGTCTGCTCTCGTCGATCATCGTGGGCGCGATCGGATTCCTGAACGGACGGCAGTCTTTGCACGCCGCTGCGGTCGATCAGCTCATCACCATCCGCTCGATGCGCGCGGCCGAGGTCGTCGAGGCCATCGACGATGTCAAGGAGTCGGCGTCTCTCAACTCGCGCAACCTCAGCGCGCAGACGCTCTCGACCGAGATGAACGCGGCATTCGACGAGCTCCAGCAGCAGCAGCTCAGCGATGAGCAGCAGACGCAGCTCGAGTCGTACTACGCCGGCACTTTCGTGCCCGAACTCGAGAAGCGCACCGGCGACGACTACGGCACCGAGGCATTCATCCCCGAATCCAACGCCGGGAAGTATCTGCAGCTGCACTACTCGACCAGGAACCAGGACTTCGACGCCGACTACGACACGCTGCTCACCGCGAACGACGCCGGTGACGGCACGACGTACTCGGCCATGGCCGATCGGTACGGCGACTACTTCACGAGGCTGATCGACCGGGCGGGCTACGAGGACGCGCTCCTGCTCAATCTCGAGGGCGACGTCGTGTTCTCGGCCTACAAGGGCGTCGACCTCGGCACGAACCTGAACACGGGACCGTATCGTGACACGGCCTTCGCTGACACGTATCGCGAGGTCATCGCGACCAATTCCGTCGACAGCATCGGGATGACCGACTTCGAGCGATGGATCCCCTCGTTCAACGTGCCCTCGATCTGGGTGGTGTCTCCGGTCGGCAACGACAGCCGCATCACCGGCGCCATCGCCTTCCAGATCCCGATCGACAAGATCAACGGGGTCACGACGGGCCACGAGCAGTGGAAGAGCGAGGGCCTCGGCGACACGGGCGAGGTCTACCTCGTCGGTCGCGACGATCTGATGCGCAGCACCGCGCGTCTGCTCGAGGAAGACCCGAAGGAGTACCACAGGCGGCTCATCAGCGGAGGAATCGCGCCGTCGATCGCCGATCGCATCGTAGAAGTCGGAGGGACCGTCCTTCTGCAGCCCGTGACCACCAAAGCGGTGGCGGATGCGCAGGCGGGCAAGAGCGGCACGACCGAGGGGCGCGACTTCATCGGCGGTGACAGCCTCACCGCCTACGCGCCTCTGGAGGTCGAAGGCCTCGACTGGGTGATCATCGCGCGCATCGACTCCGCCGAGGCCTTCGCTCCTGTCGCCGACTTCACCCGCACCGTGCTGCTGTCGCTGCTCGGCATCCTGCTCGCCGTGTCGCTGCTCTCGCTGCTGCTGGCGCAGGTGTTCACCAGGCCCATCAACCGCCTGGTCGGCGCCGTGCACAGAGTCGCCGAAGGCGACCTCGACGTGCAGGTGCCGCACTCCTCGCGCGACGAGTTCGGCGACCTCGGCAGCGCCTTCAACGATATGGCCTCGAGCCTGCGGATCAAGCAGCAGCTGATCGACGAGCAGCAGATCGAGAACGAGAAGCTGCTGCTCACACTCATGCCCGAGAGCGTCGCGACGAAGTACAAGAAGGGCGAGGAGGCGATCTCCGAGGCGCACGAGAACGTGTCTGTGGTCTTCGCCGAGGTGGTGGGCCTCGACGATCTGGCTCGCGGGCTGAGCAGCGACGAGGAGATCGCACTGCTCAACACGCTGATGCGGGGGTTCGACGAAGCGGCCGAGAAGGCGGGCGTCGAGAAGGTGCGCACACTGCGCGGCGGGTACCTGGCCTCGTCCGGCCTTGTGGTGCCTCGCGTCGACAACATCCGCCGCAGCGTCGAGTTCGCTCGCAGCCTGCTCGGAGTCATCGAGCGGTTCAACTCGCAGAACGGCACGCAGATCACTCTCAGAGCCGGCGTCGACACGGGCACCGTGACCAGCGGTCTCGTGGGTCGCACCAGTCTCGCGTACGACCTCTGGGGCGACGCGGTGAACCTCGCCTATCGGGTGAGATCCGTCACCGGCGAGCCCGGCATCTACGTCAGTCAGACCGTGCGCGACCGCACGCAGGAGCTGGTGACCTACGTCGAAGCCGGGACGGTGGAATCGCAGGGCCGCACCGAGACGGTCTGGAAGGTGGCCTGACATGGCCGAGGCGTTCCAGGACGGCTGGGCCTGGTGGGTGATCGCGCTCGCCGTCGGCGTGCCCGTTCTCCTGGTGATCCTCACCGAGGCCATCGGCGCATTGAGCAGACGGGGAAACCCGGTGGCGAAGCCGCTGCGGATGCTGCGCAACTGGGTGGTCCCGGTCGGAGCCCTCTTCGCCCTGCTCGCCTTCGCGATCCAGTCGCCCGCCGATCAGGTGTGGGTGCGCGTGGTGGCGACCGTGTTCGGCTTCCTCGTGATCCTGCTCGTGCTGTCGGCGTTCAACGTGGCGTTGTTCGCGAACGCGACGCCCGGCACCTGGCGCGAGCGGATCCCCTCGATCTTCGTGGAGATCGCCCGCCTCACGCTCGTCGTGATCGGGCTCGCCCTGCTGTTCTCCTGGGTGTGGGATGCCGACGTCGGCGGCCTGTTCACGGCGCTCGGCGTCGGATCCATCGTGATCGGCCTCGCTCTGCAGAATGCGGTCGGCGGCGTGATCTCGGGGCTCCTGCTGCTGTTCGAGCAGCCGTTCAAGATCGGCGACTGGCTCGACACCGGCGGCGTGAAGGGCCGGGTCGTCGAGGTGAACTGGCGCGCCGTGCACATCGACACCGGATCCGGCATCCAGATCGTCCCGAACTCCAACCTCTCTGGCGCATCCTTCACCAACATGAGCCAGCCCGACGGGCCGTACTCCGCCGAGACGGAGGTGAAGTTCTCGACCGACGATCCGCCGCACGAGGTGATGGCGCTGCTTCTCGAGACGGCTGACGCCCTCCCGATGCGGATGCCGGGAGAACGGGCGTCGGTGCAGTACTCGGGCGCGGGCGCCTACGGAGTCTCCATCCCGGTCGCCGCCCCCGCTGACGCCGCCCGGGCGCTGTCGATGTATCTGTCGTGGCTCTGGTACGCCGCACGTCGGCGCCGGTTCGCGCTCGACGGGGACTCGACCGATCCGCTCGCCGAACCGCAGGTGCTCGCTGCGGCGCTGGCCGAGATCGCGCCGACGCTGCACCTTCGCGAAGACGATGCCGAGGCCCTGCGTGCGACCGCGCACCTCGAGCGCTACGGGGTGGGAGAGGTCGTGCTCCCGAGCGGCGTCGTGCCCGACGAGGTGCGCGTGGTGCTGTCGGGTAGGGCGCTGCTGTCGCTGGAGGCCGACGGCGGACGGATCGAGGTGGGAGCGACGGAGAAGGGCGAGATGATCGGGCAGACCGCCTTGACCCGCGAGCGCACCAAGGTCGTGACGATCGCCGGCGAGATCCTGACGGTCGTGGTGCTGCCGTTGAACACGGTCGACGAGCTGATCAGGACCCGTCCGCGACTGGCGGCCGAGATCGGCGAGTCGCTCGAGCTCAAGCGCACTCAGGCGGAGGCGCGGCTTTCGGAATTGGGCATCGCGAAAGGCGGCATCCGCGGGCTCTGAGCGGGACCGCAGGCCGGGTCAGGCGACGGATGCCGTGACGCGGGCCTCGCGGCGGCGCCCGATCCACACGACGCCGGCCGCCACCGCGAGGATCGCGGTGGCGATGCCGACGACGTAGCCGGCCACGCCGACGTATCCGCCAGGGATGAAGTGCGGGTTCAGGAACGGGTACGGGTACCACCAGTGGTCGCCGGTGGCCGGGGCGATGATGAAGTCCGCGCGGATCAGGGTGTACACGACCCACACGATCGGGAACACGGCGGCGATCAGCACCCGGTTCCACGGCATGGCCCGGTGGCGCGGGGCGAACAGGACGTCGGCGAGGAGGAACGCCGGGATCACGACGTGCAGCACCTCGTTCGACCACGGCACCGTCTGGCCCTGCGGAAGCGCGTAGCCGCGCAGGAGCAGGTTGTAGACGATGCCGGTGACGATCATGTAGGTGCTCGCGCACACCAGCAGCGTCGCGAGCCAGGTCGGTTCGCGGTCGGCGTCGCGGCCGGCCGTCCACGCCCAGATCGCGGCGATCGCGAGCGCGACGGCGGCCAGCACGTTCGACTCGATGGTGAAGAAGCTGAAGAAGTTGGTGAGGACGGTGGGGATGTGGCCGCCCCACTCGGTCTGCGAATCGCCGGCGTTGCGCAGAGTCTGCGACAGTTGGGCGATGATCGCGGCCGTGCCGAGAACGGCCGCCGCCAGGCGTGCAAAGGGCCACCACTTCGTCATGTCTACCTCCGGAAGCTCACTCTAGCGGTGGGGTCCCGGCGGGGGAGGAGGCCGCGCAGAACGGGCCGTGTCGGGGCCTTCGGTAGGATGGAAAAGCCCGAAGAGGGCCAGCTCATCAGCCGGTGCAAACCCGGCGAAAGCAAGGGGGTCTCCCATGCCAGGAATCGTTATCGTCGGCGTCCAGTGGGGCGATGAGGGCAAGGGCAAGGCCACAGACCTGCTCGGCGAGCGCACCGACTGGGTCGTCAAGTTCAACGGGGGCAACAACGCCGGCCACACGGTCGTCGTCGGCGACGAGAAGTACGCGCTGCACCTGCTGCCCTCCGGCATCCTCTCCCCGGGCGTGACCCCGGTGATCGGCAACGGCGTCGTCATCGACCTCGAGGTGCTGTTCAGCGAGCTCGAGGCGCTGAGCGCCCGCGGCATCGACATCTCGCGTCTGAAGGTCAGCGCGAACGCGCACATCATCACGCAGTACCACCGCACGCTCGACAAGGTCACCGAGCGCTTCCTCGGCAAGCGCAACATCGGCACCACGGGTCGCGGCATCGGTCCGGCCTACGCCGACAAGATCAACCGCGTCGGCATCCGCGTGCAGGACCTCTTCGACGAGAACATCCTCCGCCAGAAGGTCGAGGGCGCGCTCGACCAGAAGAACCACCTGCTGGTGAAGGTCTTCAACCGCCGCGCCGTGACCGTCGACGAGATCGTCGACGAGCTGCTCGTCTACGCCGAGCGTCTGCGTCCGATGGTCGCCGACACCGGTCACCTCATCGCCGAGGCTCTCGGCCGAGGCGAGGTCGTCGTCTTCGAAGGCGGCCAGGCGACCATGCTCGACATCGACCACGGCACCTATCCCTTCGTCACCTCGTCAACCGCGACGGCGGCGGGCGCGGCATCCGGCTCCGGCGTCGGCCCCGGGTCGCTCGACCGCATCGTCGGCATCGTGAAGGCGTACACGACGCGCGTCGGCTCGGGCCCCTTCCCGACCGAACTGTTCGACGAGCAGGGCGAGTGGCTGCGCAAGCAGGGCTTCGAGTTCGGCACCACGACCGGCCGCCCGCGTCGCGTCGGCTGGTACGACGCCCCGATCACGCGTTACGCGACCCGCATCAACGGCATCACCGACCTCGTGCTCACCAAGCTCGACATCCTGACCGGCCTCGAGCAGGTGCCCGTCTGCGTGGCCTACGACGTCGACGGCGTGCGCTTCGACGAGGTGCCGGTCAACCAGACCGAGTTCCACCACGCGACGCCGATCCTGGAGTACTTCCCCGGCTGGAGCGAGGACATCTCGACGGCTCGCACCTTCGAGGACCTGCCGCAGAGCGCACAGGACTACGTGCTCGCGCTCGAGAAGATGAGCAACACGCGCATCTCGGTGATCGGCGTCGGCCCCGAGCGCGATCAGGTCATCGTCCGTCACGACCTGCTCGACTGAGCGCGACGCGAGTGCACGGGCTGTTGCCCAGTGCACGGGCTATCGACGTCGATAAAGCGTGCACTCGACGGCAAGTCGTGCACTCGGGGAGAGGGGATGCCGCATGACGCGGTTCTGGATCGGCGGCTACGGCCCCGCGATGGAGGGCGTGGCCGAGGGCATCGGACTCCTCGCGGGAGATGAGGGCGCCGAGACCGCGCTGAGCTATCGCGGCGCCGTCACCGAGACGCCATCGCCGTCATGGCTCGCTCCGCATCCGTCGCTCGACGTCGTCTATGCGGCGCTCGAGGGACACGCGGCCGTCCAGGCCTTCGCCCGCACCGGCGAATCGGCGCTCGCTCCGCTCGGCGATCCCGTCGACGCCGGGCAGTACGTCTGCCATCTCGCGGTTGCGCCCTCGGGGCGCTACCTGGTCGCCAGCTGCTACGGCGACGGCCGCGTGGTGCGCATCGGCATCGATGGCGCAGGGCGCCTGGTGCCGGATGCTGCGCACAAGGCAGCGGAGCTGCGGGCGGCGCTGCTCGGCGAGCCGCCGCAGGACGCGGGTGCTCCGGCGGGAACAGCCGTCGCGGCTATCGATCCCTATGGTGCCGAGGGTGCCCGGGAATCGCACGCGCACGCTGCGGCGTTCCTCGCAGACGGCCGCATCGCGACGACCGACCTCGGCTTCGATCTCGTGCGGATCTGGCGACCGACGGCGTCCGGGCTGATCCTCGACCACGAGGTCGTGCTGCCGAAGGGCACGGGCCCGCGGCACATGGTGGTGCACCCGAGCGGGCATCTGCACGTGGTCACCGAGTACTCCTGCGAGGTGTTCACGCTCGCGGCCGGCCCCGACGGCACCTGGTCGGTCGTGTCGTCCGTGCTCTCCAGCCCGATCGCCGAGATCGGCGTCGACTTCCCCGCCGAGCTCGTTCGCACGCGCGACGGACAGTTCCTGTACACGGCCCTGCGGGGAAGCAACACGATCGCGGCGCTCCGCGTGCGCGGGGCCGGTGAGAGCCTCGAGTCGATCGCCCTCGCCGACGCGGGCGTCGATTGGCCACGGCACCACCTCGTGCACGAGGGCAAGCTGCTCGTCGCCGGGCAGCGTTCCGACTCGATCAGCCTGCTCGATCTCGACGAGCGCACGGGCGCGCCGCTAGGCATCCGTCATCAGGCCGCGGTGCCGACCCCGACGCACTTCCTGCCGGTGCGCTGAGACCGGCTCCTGTCCCGTCCGCAGGCTCAGATTCCGTCTGCAGGCCCGGATCGCCCGTTTCGGCCTGCAGAAGGATTCTCGGCCTGCGGACGGGACCCGGATGCGTCAGCCCCGTCAACTCTGACGCAGGATCAGGGCTGCGTTGTGTCCGCCGAAGCCGAACGACGTCGACAGCACGGTGCCGACCGCGTGCGATCGGGCGGCATCCCGTACGAAGTCCCAATCGCGGGCCGGATCGGTCAGGTTGATGGTCGGCGGCAGCACCTGGTCGCGCAGGGTCATCGCGGCGATCACCGCCTCGACCACCCCGGCTGCGCCAAGGAGGTGACCCGTGCTCGACTTCGTGGCGCTGATGGGCACGCGTCCCGCTCGCGCTCCCAGCCCCCGTTCGAGCGCGGCCAGTTCGGCGTCGTCGCCTGCGAGCGTTCCGGTGCCGTGCGCGTTGACGTGATCGACCTCGTCGGGGGTGATCCGCGCATCGTCGAGGCACGCGGCGATCGCGGCGGCCGCACCGCGGCCAGACGGATCCGGTGCCGTCGCATGGTGGGCGTCGCTCGTCGCGCCGAAGCCCGCCACGGTCGCGAGGGCGCGCGCGCCGCGCGAGTCCGCCACGTCGGCGGCCTCGAGCAGCACGGCTGCGGCCCCCTGCGCCATCACGAAGCCGGTGCGCGCCCGGTCGAACGGTCGTGACGCCGCGGCCGGATCGTCGGCGAACACCGTCGCCATCGACCGCAGGTTCGCGTTCGCCGCGAGGTGCAGCGGGCCGAGCAGATCCTCCACCCCGACGATCAGCACGGCATCCGCGTAGCCGTGGCGGATGCGTCGCTGGCCCTCGCCGATCGCTACCGCGCCGCTCGCGCATGCAGCCGTCACCGCGTGGGCCTGGCCGAGCAGCCCGTGGCGGCGGCTCAGCACTCCGGCGGCCGCGTCGGCCGTGCCGTGCACGACCAGCCCCGGCGGCACGCGTCGAGGGCCGTGAGTGCGCAGGAGCTCGGCCGCATCGAGCGTCGCGTCGATCGGGCCGGAGCCGGTCGCGACGATCACCTGAACGGCAGCGGGCTGCAGCCCGTACAGGCCTCCCGCGCGGGCCAGCGCCTCGTCGGCAGCGGCGATCGCCCACAACTGCCCGGGTGAGAGATGGCGACGAAGCGGGCCCGAGAGGTCGGCCGGCGCCGTGAAACCGCTGATCCGGCCGCCGATCGATATGCGGCTGCTCCGGGCGTCGTCGGCCGGAAGGCGCGTGATTCCGCTGCGCCCGGCGCGCACCGACGCCCACAGAGAGGCCGCGTCGAGGCCGCTGGGGGTGACGGCTCCGACGCCGGTGATCACGGCCGCGCGGAATGTCACAGCGGGCGCCCCGTCTGCAGGGCGAGTGCTGTTGCGGCAGCGCGGCGGATCTTGCCTCCGCCGGTTCGAGGGAGCTCGGGCACGACATACCAGCGCCGGGGGACGGATGCCGCAGCGAGGTGCACGCGCGCCCATCCCTGCAGGCTCTCGCGCTCGCACGGCGTGCCATCGCTCTCGACGACGAGGCCTATCACCGAACCGAGGCGCTCGTGCGGCTCGGCGATCGCGCAGACAGCCCCGAGACCCGGCATCCCGTCGAACGCGTGCTCCACCGCGTCGAGAGCCACCGTGTGGCCGCCCGTCGTGACGACGTCGCCGCGCCGCCCCGCGAACTCGAAGTCGCGGCCGTGCAGCCGACCCAGGTCGTGCACGGTCGCCCAGCCGTCGGCATCCCGCAGGCGCATCGTGGTGGTCGCCGGCAGATAGCCGTCGGAGCAAGAGCCCGACCGCACCCAGAGCGTGCCGAGCTCGCCGGGCGGCAGATCGCTGCCGTCGTTGTCGCGCACGCGTGCCTCGACTCCGGGGTAGAGCCGGATCGTCGCGTGCGACGCGCGGCTGTCGCCGATGAAGCCGAGCTCACCCGCTCCGAAGTATCCGATCACGTGCGCGGCCGGCACGGCTGCCGCGAGTCGGGCCCGAAGGTCATCCGACACCGTCCCGCCTCCCGCCACGATCAGATCGAGGGAGTCGTAGCGCCCGGGCTGGCGGTCTGCCGCGTCCGCGAGCGCGTGCAGGGCGGCGGGAACCGCGACCAGGCGGGTGGGCTGCTCATCGCGCACGCGGCTCGTCAGCCACAGTTCGTCGAGGCGGTCGGCGACGTGCAGCCGGCCACCGGTCGACAGCGCCTCGAAGAGCGCGTACAGCGTGAGACTGAACGACATCGGGCCGGGAGCGAACGTGGCGGCCCCCGCGTCGGCGCCGAGGTGGCGGCGGGAGACCTCGAGGTTCGCCGCGTACTGCGCCCGCGTCTTCAGATAGGCCTTCGGCGAGCCGGTGGTTCCCGACGACGTGAGAAGCAGGAACGGTGCGTCGTCACGGGGCGGGTCATCGGGGGCGGATGCCGCGGCGCGCTGCGCCGCATCGTGCAGCTCGCCGATCTCGACGATCAGGCCGCGCCAACCGCTCGTTCCGAGTGCCGCGGCCAGCTCGTGCTGATCGGTGACGACGACGGACGCACCCGACGCCTCGATCATGCGCACGCGCAGCGCGAGCGGCCAGGCGGCGTCGATCACGGTGAGGACGCGGTCGCCGGCCTCGGCGGCGACGATCAGCAGGGCGGCCTCGAAAGCGGATGCCGTGCTGATCGCCACGGTCGGGAGTTCGTGCGCGTTCAGGGCGGAGTTGGCTGAGTCGCGCGCCGTGATCGCGTCGAGAACGACGGAGATCGCGCTCGCCTGCGCGTGCAGCTCGCGATAGGTCAGGCATGCGCCCGCTGCCACGATCGCCGTGCGGTCGGGATCCTCGACCGAGAGGAGGCGCAGCATCGGGGTGAGGAGCATGATCGTTCCATGTGTCATGGCTTTGCGGGTGGACGGGACACGCCCTACTGTAGTGAACGCTGTTCAGGTGAACGGTGTTCAGGAGGAGATCATGACGTCCAGACCCGACACGGGCGACACCACCGCGATGCTCGGACGCACGGCCGTGTTCGCCGCGCTCATCATCGTGCTCGGCACGGTGATCGTGCCGTTGCCCGCCGGCGTGCCGATCACGGCGCAGACCCTCGGCGTCATGCTGGCCGGGCTCGTGCTCGGCCCCCGTGTCGCCCCGCTCTCGGTCGGGGTGGTGCTGGTGCTCGCCGCCGTGGGCCTGCCGGTGCTGGCGGGTGGGCGCGGCGGCCTCGGCGTCTTCTTCGGACCCAGCGCCGGCTACCTGTTCGGCTGGATCGCCGGCGTCGTCGTGATCGGACTCATCATGCGCACGGGCCGATTCACGTGGTGGCGGGTCGCCACGGCATGCGTGCTGGGCGGCATCGTCGTGGTGTACGCCTTCGGCATCCCGGTGCAGGCTCTCGTGACCGGCGTGCCGCTCGCGCCCACCGCTCTCTCCAGCCTCGTCTTCCTGCCTGGCGACCTGATCAAGGTCGCCGCGGCGACGTCCGTGGCGGTCATCCTGAAACGCGCCTATCCGCGGGCGTTCGAGGGGCTGCGCCCCGCAGCATCCGCTGTCGATCAGATGGAGCCGGTGCGAACGAGTTCCGCAGAGACGCGGTGACGATCCGCCCGCGGCGCGGTCACACCACCGGCGGGTAGTGATCACCCGATCCGGAACAACCGACCCGTGACTCAGCGTTGCTCTTGAGCAAGACTGAATGTCGACGGACGGAGCCGGGGATGAGCGACGAATACGACCTGATCGTGCTGGGCGGAGGCCCGGTGGGCGAAAACGTCGCCGACCGTGCCGTGCAGGGCGGCCTGACCGCCATCATCGTGGAGAGCGAGCTCGTCGGCGGCGAGTGCTCGTACTGGGCGTGCATGCCGTCGAAGGCGCTGCTGCGCCCGGCACAGGCTCTGCGAGCGGCCCAGAACGTGCGAGGTGCGGCCGCGGCGGTCACCGGCTCGCTCGACGTCGCCGCCGTCTTCGCGCGCCGCGACTCGTTCACCAGCGACTGGTCGGACGACGGGCAGGTGCGCTGGCTCGAGTCGGCGCACATCGACCTGGCGCGAGGGCACGGGCGGCTCACGGGCGAGCGCGAGGTCACCGTGACGGGCGCCGACGGCACGACGCGGGTGCTGCGCGCTCGCCACGCGGTGGCGATCAGCACGGGATCGGATGCCGTCATCCCGCCCATCGACGGCCTGGCCGGAGCCTCGCCGTGGACCAGCCGCGAGGCGACCAGCGCCCAGGAGCTTCCCGAGTCCCTCGCCGTGATCGGCGGAGGGGTGGTCGCGGTCGAGATGGCGACCGCCTACGCGGCCCTCGGCTCGGCCGTCACGGTCATCGCTCGCAGCGGGCTGCTAGGCGGCATGGAGCCCTTCGCGGGCGAGCGGGTCGCTGCCGGGCTGAAGGAGCTCGGCGTCGACGTGCGCCTCTCACTCGGCACGGAATCGGTCCGCCGAGACGAGGAGGGCGTGCACATCGCGCTCTCCGACGGATCGACGGTCACGGCATCCGAAGTCCTGGTCGCGACCGGACGATCCCCGCGCAGCGGCGACATCGGGCTGGAGACCGTCGGGCTCGAGCCGGGCACCTGGATCTCGGTCGACGACACGCTGCGCGTTCCGGACATTCCGTGGCTGTACGCGGTCGGCGACGTCAACGGACGCGTGCTGCTCACCCACCAGGGCAAGTACCAGGCGCGGGCGGCGGGAGACGTGATCGCCGCCAGGGCGCTCGGCGGCGCGGTGGATGACGGACCCTGGGGCCGCCACGCGGCGACCGCCGACCACGCCGCAGCGCCGCAGGTGACGTTCTCGTTCCCGGAGGTCGCGTCGGTGGGGCTGACCGAGAAGGTGGCGAAGGATGCCGGCATCGCGGTGCAGGTCGTGGACTACGACCTCGGCTGGGTGGCGGGCGCGAGCCTGTACGAAGACGGATTCGAAGGACAGGCGCGGCTCGTGATCGACACGGAGCGCGACGTGGTCGTCGGCGCGACCTTCGTCGGCCCCGAGGTCGCGGAGCTCGTGCAGACCGCGACGCTCGCGATCGTGGGCGAGGTGCCGATCGCGAGGCTCTGGCACGCGGTGCCCGCGTATCCGACCGTCAGCGAGATCTGGCTGCGGCTGCTCGAGGGCTACGGACGGGAGTCCGCATGAAGGTCCCATCCGATCGGGGAAGCACTCCGAACAGGTGACGGAATGTGTCGCACATCGACGCGTGCGGCGCAATCCTCGCCCCGATGTCCGACACCTCTTATACGCTCGAACCACATCTGAGGAGGCAGCACCATGAAGGCCGTACTCGCAGGAACCACCATCGCCGAGGCCGACGAGAGCGATCTCATCCGCATCGAAGGGAACTGGTACTTCCCCCCGGCATCCGTCGCGCCCGACGTTTTCGTCGAGAGCCCGACGCCCTACACCTGCCCGTGGAAGGGCGTATGCCAGTACTGGTCGGTGCGAGCCGGCGGCGAGCTTCACGAAGACCTCGCGTGGTCCTACCCGCATCCGTATCCGACCGCCTTCGACCGCGTCGGCAAGGACTTCTCGGGCTACGTCGCCTTCGCGCCGGGCGTCGAGGTCTCGCCGTAACCCCGAAGGGAGACCGCCTTGATCGAGTTCCGCAACGTCACGAAGCGATTCCCCGACGGAACGCTCGCCGTGAACGACTTCAGCCTCGTGCTGCCCTCGCGCAAGACCACGGTCTTCGTCGGCTCGTCGGGCTGCGGCAAGACGACTCTGCTGCGCATGATCAACCGCATGGTCGAGCCCACCTCGGGAGACGTCGAGATCGACGGCGAGAGCGTGCTCGGCGGCGACCCGGTGAAGCTGCGCCGCAGCATCGGCTACGTCATGCAGAACTCCGGCCTGATGCCGCATTTCAGCGTGATCGACAACGTGTCGACCGTGCTGCGGCTGAACGGCGTCGGCCGCAAGGACGCGCATGCGCGCGCCCGCGAGCTGCTCGACACGGTCGGGCTCGACCGCGCGCTCGCCGACCGCTACCCGAGCCAGCTCTCCGGCGGTCAGCAGCAGCGCGTGGGCGTGGCGCGTGGCCTCGCGGCCGATCCCAACATCCTGCTGATGGACGAGCCCTTCGGCGCCGTCGACCCCATCGTGCGGGCTGATCTGCAGCAGGAGACCAGCCGCCTGCAGCGAGAGCTCGACAAGACCGTGGTCTTCGTCACGCACGACGTCGACGAGGCGTTCCTGCTCGGCGACCAGGTCGTGATCCTCGACAAGGGCGCGCGCATCGTGCAGGTGGGCAGCCCGAGCGAGATCATCGAGAACCCGGCCGACGACTTCGTGTCGGCGTTCATCGGCGCCGACCGCGGGCGCCGGGCGCTGAGCCTCAAGCAGACGCCGCGCGGACTCGTGGTGGTCGACTCGGAGGGGCGCACGCAGGGCTCGATCGTCGAGTCGGATGCCGCCGCTCCGGCGCCGGTCGACGGAGCCGCCCCGTGAACTGGGCCATCGACAACCTCGGGCTGATCCTCCAGCTGACGGCGGTGCACCTTCAGCAGAGCGTCATCCCCATCGTGCTCGGATTCGTGCTGTCGCTGCCGCTCGGCTGGGTCGCCTGGCGGTACCGCCTGGTGCGCGGGCCGATCATCGTGCTCACGGGGCTGCTGTACACGATCCCCTCGCTCGCGCTGCTGATCCTGCTGCCGGCGACCCTGGGCTATTCGGCGATCAGCGCACCCAATCTGGTCATCGCCCTCACGATCTACGCCGTGGCGATCCTCGTGCGCGCGGTCGCCGACGGACTCGATTCGGTCGACGACGACGTGAGGCAGGCGGCGACGGCCACCGGCTTCGCCCCGTTCCGCCGCTTCTGGGCGGTCGAGTTCCCGCTCGCGGGTCCCGTGATCCTCGCGGGGCTCCGCGTCACGGCCGTGAGCACGATCTCGCTCGCGACGGTCGGCATCCTCATCGGCGTCACGAACCTCGGCTATCTCTTCACGAACGGGCTCGAGCGGCGCATCATCGCCGAGGTGTTCGCGGGCGTCATCGCGGTCGTGGTCATCGCCCTCGTGTTCGACCTGGTCCTGATGCTGATCGGCCGCGCGCTGATGCCGTGGACCCGCGCGAACGCCGCCGCCGCGAAGGGCGCGACCGCTCGCGCCGTCACGACGAGGGCGGCCGCATGAATCTCTTCGCCGAGGCCATCGCCTGGATGCTCGCTCCCGCGCAGTGGACCGGCAACTACGCGCTGCCGAAGCTGCTGGGCGAGCATCTCGCGCTGACCGCGATCTCCGTCCTCATCGCCGCTGCGATCGCGCTGCCGATCGGCTGGCTCATCGGTCACACGGGCAAGGGCCGCGAGATCGCCGTCGCCGTGTCGGGCGCCGCCCGTGCGATCCCGGCTTTCGGCCTCATGGTGCTCCTCGTGCTGCTGCTCGGCGTGCTGCACATCCCCGAGGCGGCGATCATCACGTTCGTTCTGCTCGCGATCCCCTCCCTCCTCGCCGGGGCGTATACGGGCCTCGAGGCCATCGACCGTCGCGTGATCGACTCCGCCCGGGCAATGGGCATGACGGAGTGGCAGATCTTCTTCAAGGTCGAGCTGCCGCTCGGCCTCCCGCTTCTGCTCGGCGGCATCCGCTCCGCGCTCCTCCAGGTGATCGCCACGGTGACGATCGCCGCCTACGTCAATCTCGGCGGACTCGGCTGGCCGATCATCCAGGGCATCCCGCTGCGCCGCTTCGACCAGGTGCTCGCCGGCGCCATCATCGTCGCCGTGCTGGCGCTCCTGGTCGACCTGCTCCTCGCCGCCGCCCAGCACGCCGCGGTTCCGGCCGGCCTGCGCCCGCCGCGCGTCGCGCGGCGACGCTCGGCCGCTCCGCTCCCGGCATCCGCCCCCGCCTGATTCCACTCACAGCACCAGAGATCCCCCGCACTCCCAGAGAAGAGGAAGTCATGTTCACAGCACGAGGCAAGCGCACAGTCTTCGCCGTCGGCCTGGTCGCCGCAGCCGCATTCGCCCTGTCGGCCTGCAGCTCGAGCAACCCGCTCGACGAACCGTCCGATGCCGGTTCCGGCTCGGGCGATTCCGACACGATCGTCGTCGGCTCGCAGGCGTACTACTCGAACGAGATCATCGCCGAGATCTACGCCCAGGCGCTCGAGAACGCCGGGTTCACGGTCGAGAAGAAGCTCAACATCGGGCAGCGCGATGCGTACATGCCCGAGGTCGAGTCGGGCGAGATCGACGTGTTCCCCGAGTACACCGGCAGCCTGCTGGAGTACCTGTCGAAGGACGGCACCGACGTCACCAGCCCCGACGACGTCTACGCGGCGCTGAAGGAGGCGCTGCCCGAGGAGCTCACCGCTCTCGACTACGCCGAGGCGTCCGATCAGGACACCTACACGGTGCTCAAGAGCTTCGCCGACGAGAACGGGCTGAAGACCATCGCCGACCTCGCCAAGGTCACGACTCCGGTCACGATCGGCGCGGCGCCCGAGTTCGAGCAGCGTCCGTACGGGCCCGCCGCCGCGAAGGAGGTCTACGGCGTGGACCTCGCGTTCTCGGCCACCGGCCAGACGACCCTCGAATCCCTGCTCCAGGGTCAGATCCAGGTCGCCGACATCTACACGGCCGACCCGGCCTTCCAGACCGAGGACATCGTCGCGCTCGAGGATCCGGAGAACCTGATCCTCGCCTCGAACGTGGTGCCGATCGTGTCCAGCGACATCGCCGACGACGTCTCCGAAGTGCTCGACGCGATCAGTGCGAAGCTCACCGCCGAGGAGCTCGTCGGGCTCAACGTGCAGAGCACTGTCGACCAGAAGTCGTCGGCCGACATCGCCAAGGCCTGGCTCGAGGAGCAGGGTCTGGTCTGATCGAACCGGAAGGGGCCTTCGGATGACCATCCGAAGGCCCCTTCCGTGTGCGTGCGGTGCTGTCGAGGGGCGCGGGCCTGGGAGAATGGCGACCATGGCAACGGACACATCGGCATGATCTCGAAGCGCGATCTCGCCCAACGGCTCGACATCTCCCTGGAGATGGCCGAACGTCACGGTTTCGGCGACGGCGCGAGCGAGTCCGAGCTCGCGGCGCTCGAGCAGGATCCGCCCGCATGGCTCGTCCAGTCCCGATCGAACCGCAAGAAGGGCGCGCGCCCTGTCTGGGTGACGTTGACCTGTGACGTGTGCGGCTATTCCGAGACGGCGAGGCCGAAGAAGTGGTGGCCCGAGTTCACCTACGTGATCTGCCGTCAGCACTCGGTCGACGAACTTCCGAAGCCGGCCGCCGGGCTGCATCGCGGCTACTTCGAAGGTGTCGGAAGCCGGTTCGTCGGCGTCGTGGACCAGGGTCTCTAGCCCGTTCCCGCCCGGCGTTCGCGGTGAGACCCACTTTTCGTCACGAAACTCACGTTCAGGACGCGGGTTTCATGCCGGAATGTGGGTCTCACGCCGCGACGGGCGCTACACCCGGGCGTCCTGGCGGGGAACCCAGACCTGGTTGATGATGATGAGGATGGACGCCGCGACCGGCACCGCCACGAGTGCGCCGAGGAGACCGAGCAGCGTGCCGCCGGCGAGGGCGCCGATCACGACCAGCGAGCCGGGGATGGAGATCGCGCGGTTCATCACGCGGGGCGTGATCACGTAGGCCTCGACCTGCATGTACACGAGGTAGACGATCCCGAACACCAGCGCGGCGACGGGGTTCGTGAACAGCGCGAGCCCGGTGCCGATGATCCAGAACATCACCGATCCCACGAGCGGGATCAGCGTGATGCAGAACGCCACGGTCGCCATCAGCGGCGGGAAAGGGAGCCCTAGGAACAGGTAGAGCAGGAACGCGAGCAGTGCGTTGAAGAACGCGAGCACGACCATGCCCATCACGTAGCCGCCGACCGAGTCGGTGATCTGCTCGGTGATCTCTCCGGCCCTGGCGCGGTCGCGCGCAGGGGCGAGCCGCAGGAGCCCGGTCTTGATGCCGGGGAGCGTCGCGACGAAGTAGAGCGTCAGCACCAGCACGACGATGACGCCCGAGATGCCGCTCGCGATGCCGGCGCCGATCTTGAGCGCGCCGCCTCCGATCGCGGCGATGTTGCCCGGATCGGTGAGGAACTTCTGGATGTCGGCGACGAGGTCTTCGAACTGATCGCCGAACTGCTTCTCGAGCGTCGCGTAGACGTCAGTGCGGGTGAAGTCCTGGATCATCCCCGGAACCGAGCGCACGAAGCTCGCCACCTGGTCGATCACGATCGGCAGGACCATCCACAGGATCAGCCCCACCACAACGATGAGTCCGAGGATCACGACGACCACCGAGACCGCGCGCGAGAGGCCGCGGCGCTCCAGGAACCGCACGGCGGGGTCGAGGCCGAGAGCTGCGAACAGAGCGAGGGCGATGTAGATCAGCACGGTCGAGAGGCTCGTCACCGCGAGGCCGAGCACGATCGCCGCAAGTCCGCCGAGGGTGACGAGGAAGCCGAACACGAAGGGCTTGTCGATGCGCGTCCAGAACGAACGGCTCGGTGTCATGGGCTCGATCACGACGCGGCGCGGGGCGGGAGCGGTCACCAGCTCCTCGACGGGTGGTGCGGCCGCCTCGTCGGCGGGGACGGATGCCGTGACCTGCTCGCTCGCGGACGACGTCGGCTCTTCTCGGCTCATGTGCTCACGATATCGGGCCGCACGGGGACCGTAGAGTATGTGCATGACCGACGCGTTGGACCCGAAAGCCGAACTGCTCCGACTGCGCGCGAGCATCGACAACATCGATGCGGCGCTGATCTTCATGCTCGCCGAGCGATTCCGCGCGACGCAGCAGGTCGGTCATCTCAAGGCGGAGCACGCGATGCCGGCATCTGATCCGGGCCGCGAGGAGCAGCAGGTGGCGCGTCTGCGCGCGCTGGCCGAGGAGGCCCATCTGGACCCCGAGTTCGCCGAGAAGTGGTTCAACTTCGTGGTGGCCGAAGTCATCCGCCATCACACCGAAGCAGCCGAAGGGCGATGAGCTGATCCCCGGGCGGACGACGGTGTGTGCAGCACTCATCCGCCCGGGGCAGTCAACTTAGTTTATTGAATAAACTATGGTCGAGGGTACGCAGTACCCGCACTCCTGTCAACCATTTCTCGACGACGGACCAGCCATGCTGAACAGCGAAGACGCTCCTGACACTCAGGCGTCCGTTCGTCGTGCGAATCTCCGCCGGGCGCTGCAGCTCGTGTTCCGCGGCCGCGGAACCCAGACGAGAGCAGGCATCGCGAGAGCGACCGGGCTCACGGCGGCCACAGCATCCTCCTTGGTCGCCGAACTCATCGAGAGCCGCCTGGTCGTGGAGGGGGCTCAGGCCGCGAGCACCGGCGGCAAGCGCGCGACCACACTGAGCGTGGACACGAGCCACCACGTGATCCTCGTGATGGTGATCCGCCCTACCGATGCCCGGCTCGCGCTGCTGGCGCTCGACGGCTCCGAGGTCGACGTCCGCACGATCGCCTATTCCGCCGAATCGCGGGATCGGACGCTCGAAGAGGCCGTCCAGGCGATCGCCGCCGACTACCGCGATCGTCTGCTCGTCGCGGCCGCCCAGCTGCCCGGGACCACCGACGGTCGGAACGTGCTCGAGAGCGTTCAGCTGGGGTGGCGCGATGTACCGCTCGCCGACCGACTCGAGACTCCGCTCGGCGTGCCCGTGCTGCTCGTGAACGACGTCGACGCCGAGGCGATCGCCGAAGCGGTCGGAGAGGCGCAGAGCTCGGGCTACCGTCTGTTCGTCCACATCGGCGTCGGAATCGGCGCGGCCGTGACCATCGACGGGCAGCTCGCCCCCGGTCCCCGCGATCGCGCCGGTGAGATCGGGCACGTACAGGTCGAGTTCGGCGAGCAGGCGCGTCTGTGCCGGTGCGGGCGCCGCGGATGCCTCGAATCGGCGTCGTCGATGACGGCGATGCTCGGCGACGACTTCAGCGACGCGATGGACGAGGGCGAGGTCACCGCTCTCGCGCAGGGGGTCGATGACGTCGTCTTCGCCGAGGGCGCGCGTGCGCTCGCGCGCACGGTCAAGCTCGCGTCGGCGCTCCTGGATCCCGCAGAGGTGGTCATCGGCGGGCCCGTCCGAGCCCTCGGGGAGCGCTTCCTCGATCTCGTGCGCGAGGAGGCCGACTATCTCGCGACGGGAACCACGTCCGCGCCCGTGCGATACGCGCGGGGCGGCGCGAACCCGTCGATCGGGGCGGGGCAGCGCGCGCTCTCGTCGTCGCTCGGCGTGCTGTGGAGCGCCGAGCAGTTCTCCGCGACGGGCGTCGACCACAGCTGAGGCGGGCGACGGGCGCGGGGGAGTATGGTCGCTCGCATGACAGCCGACTCCACGCTCCTCGAGGTCGCGGCGGAACTGTACGCCGGACCGCCCGAGGAGTTCGTCGCCACACGCAACGCTCGGGCGAAGTCTGCAACCGATCGGGCGCTCGCCGAGCAGATCACAGCCTTGCGCAAGCCGACTGCCGCAGCCTGGGTCGTCAATGTGTTCGCGAGCGAGCGCGCGACCCAGCTCGGAGAGGCGCTGCAGCTCGCGGCGGAGCTCCGCGAGGCTCAGGCCGATCTCGACGCGGCCGCGCTCGCAGAACTGGGGCGCCAGCGTCGGGCACTGACCACGAAGCTGGCCTCCGAAGCCGCGGCGCTCGCGAAGGGGAGAGGTGCGCGGGTGACGGATGCGACGCTCGAGGCCGTACGACAGACGATCTCCGCCGCATTCTTCGACCCGGACGCCGCGGCGGCGGTGGCATCGGGCCGCCTCGTGCGGGATCTGGAGCCGGCGGAGTCCGTCGACTTCGGATCCGTCGTCGGCGGAGGGGCGCCGGAGGCGCCGGCATCCGCTCCCGAGCCGGTCGACGAGTTGCGGGCGCGGCGCGAGATGCGCAAGGCCGAGAAGGCCGTGCACGACGCCGAGCAGGCCCACGCCCGCGCGACGCGGGACGCGCAGAAGGCGGAGAAGGATGCGCGGGATGCCGCGGAGCGCGCCGAGCGGTCGAGGGCGAGGATCGCTGAACTCGAGAAGGAGCTCGCCCACGCCCGCGTCGATGCGGATTCGGCGGAGGAGGAAGTCGCGGCCGCGAAGGAGCGCCGGGATGGCGCCGCTGAGCGGGCCGCCGAGACCGAGGCAGCGGCCGCTGACGCGAAGGCTGCGCTCGACGCCCTGCGTCGCGGATGATGCTGTGCCCGCGGGCCGGCCGCCGGGGTCCTGAGGACGCCGGACTCGCTCTACTCGTTCAGGCGCCGTAGTCCGCGTCGAACCTGAGGGGGCTCTGATTCGCGCTGCAGGACTCCGAGATGGCGGAATTCTGAGCGCCTATCGACGACATGGCGTCGCCGAGTACCCGCTGCGGGTTCCGCAGGATCGGCACGAGCTCGGCGAACGACTCTGCCAGGCGTGACGACGAGGAATCCGCGAGGTCTGCGAGCGAGCCGACGGCGGTGTCGATGCGCTCGTTCCACTCGGTCTCGTCGACGTCGTCGTACCGCGTGTAGCCGATGTCCGCGTTGTAGATCAGGCCGTATGCGGTGGAGTAGGCCGCGCAATCCTCGGCGATCAGCGGGTCGACGACGAACGCGGCGGTCGAGAAGGTCGGGGTGACCGACCAGGCCACACCCTCGGCGATCACGACGGTCAGCGACCCCGCGGTGGCCGGGGTGAGCGGCCACTCGAACGTCGCAGTGTCCCCGCAGGTACCCCTCTGAAGCGTCAGCCCCTCGCCCCTGGGATCGTCGACCCCGACTTGGAACGTCGCGTCGCCTACGCAGTCGACAGCAAGGGTGACCGAGCGGAAGTCCCCGTCCGGAATGGGGAACGCGAGGCCCGGCAGCATGGCCGTGCCGGTTCCAGCGATCGGCGCGCCGTTCTGGGTGACGACGGCCTCTGCTGCGGTCGCCGACGGCGTCGGCGAAGGAGGCGCGTCGTCGGAAGGCTGCGACGCAGAGCATCCGCTCAGCAGGATCGTCGTCGCCGCGATCACGGCGCCGATTCGCAGAAGACGTGCGGATGCCGGCATGATTCCCCCTCGGTCAGGAGATGTCTACCACTCCCTCCGCCCCGGCGGGGACAGCAGACGCCACGTGTGTGGACGACCACAACGCTCCGTATGCCGCCGCCATCCGTCTCCGACCCCGCACGAATCGGGGGTCCACACGCCAGATCGGGGGACGAATCTGCCGAAACGTCCCCCGATCTGGCGTGTCGGCCCCGGAAGTGGGCGGGGCGGAATCCGCCTACTTCACGGAACCCGCCGTGAGCCCGCCGACGAGGCGCTTCTCGATGAGCATGAACAGGATGACCACCGGCAGGATCGCGACGAGCGAGACGCCGAACACGTACTGCCAGCTGGTCTCGTACTGCCCGACGAACTTGGTCAGCGCCACCGAGAGCGGCTGGTTCTTGTCGGTGGAGAGGATCACGAGCGATGCGGCGAACTCGTTCCAGCAGGCGACGAACGTGAAGACGATGGCGGTCACGATGCCCGGCCAGACCAGCGGCAGATTGATCTTGAACAGCACCGTGAAGCGCCCGGCCCCGTCGATCTGCGCGGCCTCGTCGATCTCCTTCGGGATGCCGGCGAAGAACGAGTGCATGATCCAGATCGCGAACGACAGGTTGAACGCGGCGTTGATGAAGATCATCGCCGCCCACGTGTCGCCCATGCCGAGGACCGTGAACTGCCGGAACAGACCCGAGGTGAGCACCGCCGGCTGCAGCATCTGCGTGACGATCACGAGGAACAGGAACACCATGCGCCCGGGGAAGTGGAACCGAGCCGTGTAGTACGCGGCGGGCAGCGACACCGCGAGCACCAGCAGCGTCGCGAACACCGAGATCACGATCGTGGAGACGAGGTTGAAGGGCAGCGGCGTCTCGGGCGTCGACCACATCGAGACGAAGTTCTCCCAGTGCCATTCGGTCGGCAGATACGTGGGGTTCACCGAGCGGATCTGCGGTTTCGTCTTGACCGATCCGAAGAACATGATCAGGTACGGCAGCACGAAGATCAGCAGCACGAGCAGGCCGGCCGCCATCCGCAGGATGACCCGCGGCAGCGACACCTGATCCTCGGTGTAGCGGCGCTTGCGGCCGATCTGCGGAGCGCGGGCGCCGGTGCCGCGAGTGGTGACGAGGGCGGTCTCGGTCACGGTCATGATCAGACCTCCTTCATGGGCTTGACGGCCTTGACGTAGATCGCGACGATCACGATCACGATGAGGAAGGCGACGACCGAGAGTGCGCTCGCGACGTCGACCTTCTTCTGCAGCTCGATGTACTTGAAGATCATCGTCATGATCGTGTCGGCGCCGTAGCCGGGGATGGATCCCGTCATCACCTTGAGGATCGGCAGCGAGTTGAACACGTTGATGATGTTGATGAGGACGGCGACCGCGAGCGCGCTGCGCAGCTGCGGGACGATGATCGTCCAGTACGTGCGGGTCGGGCCCGCGCCGTCCATCTTCGCGGCCTCGAGAGTGTCGGCCGGCACGGTCTGAAGCCCGGCGAGGATCGTGTAGGTCGTGAACGGCAGCGAGACGAAGATCGCGATGACGATCGACCAGATGAACGCGGTCATCGGGTTCTTCGTCCAGCCGAAGCCCACCGGATCGCCCGACAGGCCGATGTCGTACAGGAACTTGTTGAAGATGCCGAAGTACGGCTCGAGGCTGTAGTAGAACACCATGGTCGTCATCACGACGGATGCCGCCCACGGCACGATCACGGCCATGCGCACGATCTGGCGGCCGGGGAACGCCTTGTTCAGGATCTGCGCGAGTCCGAGCGAGATGAGCACCGTGAACAGCACGACCACCACGACCCAGACGATCGTGCGGAAGAAGATCGGCCAGAACTCGGCGAACGCGAACACCGTCGCGAAGTTGTCGAAGCCGACGGAGCCCTTGTCGAGACCCGAGAGCGAGATGTCCCGGGTCGAGTTGAAGAACATCACCCCGGCGGGGAAGAGGACCACGCCGATGATGAGCACCAGGGCCGGTGCGATCCAGGGCAGTGCCTGGAGGAGATCCTTCAGACCCGGCCGACCGCGTGCGGCGCCCGAGGCCTTGGGAGTGCGGGGGCGGCGCGATGCCGCCCCCGCGGAAACGGAGGGTGTGGCTTTCGCCGCCCCCGCGAGGTTCGAGGACTCTGTCGTCTGGCTCATGGATCTACCCGAACCTCTCCGTTTCTCGAGACTCAGCCCGCGTCGACCTGCGCCTGGATCTGCTTCAGGACGTCAGCCGCCGGCTGCGTCTGGAGCTGGCCGAACAGCGACTTGAAGGCGCCATCGGCAGCCGACCACTTGGCGTTCGTCGACGGGTAGAACTGCGCATCCGGCAGCACGTCGAGGAACGGCTTGAGCTTCTCGTCGCTGTTCAGCTGCTCCGCGCCCGACTTGGTGACGGGGAGGAAGCCCTCGGCCTGCACCCACGGCACGTACACGTCGGCGGAGTAGTAGTAGTCGAAGAACGCCTTGATCGCGTCCTGCTTGTCGCCGTCGTTCTTGAACGCCATCAGCTGGTCCATGACGCCGAGCGTGAACGGCGAACCGTCGGCCGTCGGAATCGGGACGATCGAGTAGTCGAGGTCGGGGTTGCCCTCTTCGATCTGGCCGACCGTCGGCGGGAGCCCGACCTGCATGCCGATCTTGCCCTGGATGAAGATGTCCATCAGCGGCGAGCGGTTGGTCGAACCCGGGTCGGCCTGCGTCGCACCGGCGTCGATCATCTTCTTGATCTGCTCGGCACCGGCGAGGTTCTCGGGGGTGTCGATCGTGATCTCGGACGCGTCTCCGAACGAGCCGCCACCGCCCCAGAGCCACACGGCCGCCTCGGCCTGCGCCTCTTCGGATCCGAGCGGCATGCCGTAGCCGGCGACACCGCCGCCGAGAGCGGACACCTTGGTCGCAGCATCCAGCAGCTCGTCCCAGTCGGTCGGAGCCTCGACACCAGCCTGCTGGAGCAGCGCGTTGTTGACGAACAGCGCGCGTGCCGATGCGATCAGCGGCAGGGCGTAGGCCGTGCCGTCGACCTCGGCGTTCTTCAGGAACGCGTCCTGGAAGTCCGAGTAGGTGTCATCGGAGACGACGTCCTTCACCGGGTACAGCAGGTCGTCGCCGACGAAGCCGGCGAAAGGGCCGCCGTTGTAGATGTCGGGAGCCTCGCCCGCCTGGATCTTGGTGGAGACGACCTTCTCGAGGTTGTCCCACGACTGCACCTCGAGCTTGACCTTGATGTCGGGGTTCTCCTTCTCGAACCCCTTGACGACGTCTTCCCACAGGCCCTTGGTCGCGTCGGAGTAGCTCGGGACGAGAAGGTCGAGCGTCGTCGCACCGCCTTCGTCACCGCCGTCGCCGCCGCTGGCACCGCCGAATCCGCACGACGCGAGTGAAAGGGTGGCGACGGCTGCCACAGCAGCTGCACCGAATCGCAGTGACTTCTTCATGTGTTGCTTCCTCACTGTGTGTGTCCGCCGCTTCGGAGGAGAGCGGCGAGGGTGCCCTCCGTTGGAGCGGCAGGGCGTCTCCAGCAGAGCGGCGGTGGTGCACAGCCGCGAACACTCACGCGACGGTGCGTGTGATCCCCGCTCCTCGCGGAACGGACATCGCAGAGCCGGGGTGGGCTCTTGGCGGCCTCCTCGTCCTCGGAATCGACGAAGAGGCGGTGGAACTTGTTCGATTATTTGTCAAGGAAACGAACAAAATCAAGAGCAAGCTTGCAATCATTTCCTCGACTGCAATACTATGATCGAAACACGCACTTAACAATCACAATCACGCAACAACTCTTCCCGAGGAGTCGATCATGACCGACGTTCTGCCCGGCGCACACATGCGCGCAGAGCTCATCTCGCAGCCCGAGACCTGGGCCCGCGCCGCCGATCTGCGCGATGGCCAGGCGCTGCTTCCCGCGCACGGCGCCCGCATCGCGGTCGTCGGCTGCGGCACCTCGTGGTTCATCGCGCAGTCCTACGCCGCGCTGCGCGAGAGCGCGGGGCTCGGCGAGACCGACGCGTTCGCGGCATCCGAAGCCTTCGTCGATCGCGGCTACGACGCCGTCGTCGCGCTGACCCGTTCCGGCACGACGACGGAGGTGCTCGAACTCGTCGAACGGATCAAGGGGCGCATCCCCACGGTCGGAGTGATCGGCGATGAGACCTCTCCGCTCGTCTCCCTCGTCGACGACGCCGTGCTCATGCCCTTCGCCGACGAGAAGTCGGTCGTGCAGACCCGCTTCGCGACCACGGCTCTCGCCCTGTTCCGCGCCTCTCTCGGCGAAGACCTCGGCGGTGCCATCGCCGATGCCGAAGCCGTGCTCGCCGGCGTGGACGACGAGGGCCTGCGCGACGCGGACCAGTACTCGTTCCTCGGCCGCGGCTGGACGATCGGTCTCGCGCACGAGGCCGCCCTGAAGATGCGCGAGTCCTCGCAGTCGTGGACCGAGTCGTACCCCTCGATGGACTACCGGCACGGCCCGATCGCGATCGCCGCGCCCGGACGGATCACCTGGCAGTTCGGCGAGGCCCCCGAAGGTCTCGCCGCTCAGGTCGAGGCCACAGGAGCACGCTTCGTGCAGCATCCGATCGACCCGATGGCCGACCTCGTGCGACTGCACCGCGTCGCCCTCGATCGGGCCGTGGCGCGTGGACTCGACCCCGACCAGCCCCGCAACCTCACGCGTTCCGTGATCCTGGATGCATGATGACGACGCCCGCCGGCGCCGGCATCCCTGACATCGAGCGTGACGCCTCCGGCGAGAACCTCGCCGCGGTGCGGGCGCTGGGTCCGGGCGCTCCGGTGCTCGCCTTCGACGTGGGCGGCACCGACATCAAGTCGGCGCTGTTCGATGCGAACGGCACCGCGCTCGGGTTGCGCCGCACCCCGACGCCGACGGCCGAGGGCAACCGGACTGCGGCGCTCATCGAGCGACTCGGGGTGCTCGCCGCCGAGCTCCGGGCCGACCACCCCGACGTGGTGCCGCAGGCGGTCGGCCTGGTCGTGCCGGGCATCGTCGACGCGGATGCCGGCATCGGGGTGTTCGCCAGCAACCTCGGCTGGCACGATTCGCCGATCCGCGATCTCGCGAGCGCGCGCCTCGGCCTGCCCGTGGCCTTCGACCACGACGTCCGTGCAGCGAGCTGGGCGGAGCATCGCCTCGGCGGTGCTCGCGATTACTCCGACGCGGTCGTTCTCGTGATCGGCACCGGCATCGCGGGAGCTCTCCTCGTCGGAGGCGAGCCGTACACGGCGGGCGGCTACGCCGGCGAGATCGGGCACTCGCCGATCGCCGACGGTCCGGTGTGCGCATGCGGCGCCCGCGGCTGCCTGGAGGCGGTGGCCTCTGCCGGCGCGATCGCCCGCCGCTACCGCGACGCGACGGGCGTGACGCCCGAGGGGGCGAAGGACGTCATCGCGCGGGCCGCGGCCGGAGACGAGGCCGCCGCGGAGATCTGGAACTCGGCGCTCGACGCCCTCGCGATGTCGCTCGCGCAGCTCACGGCCGTCGTGGCGCCGCAGGCGGTCGTGATCGGCGGCGGCCTGTCGCGCGCCGGCGGCGCGCTGTTCGACGGTCTCCGCGCACGGCTCGAGGCTCGACTGAGCTTCCATCGGCTGCCCGTTCTGGTGCCCGCCGAGCTCTCCGGCAACGCCGGCCTCATCGGCGCGGCTCTGCGCGCCAGGGAGCTCGCATGATCGTCACGGTCACCCCGAACCCCGCGCTCGACCTCACCTGGCACGTCGACCACCTGACGTTCGGCGGTTCGCACCGAGCGGACGCCGGCATCGCCCGCGCCGGCGGCAAGGGTCTCAACGTGGCGAGAGTCGCGCACGGGCAGGGCGCGGCCGTGGTCGCCCTCGCGACGGTCGGCGGAGGCAGCGGCGTCGAGTTCGCCGCGGAGCTGAGCGCGTCCGGCGTGCCGCACGCGCTCGTCGAGGTCGCCGGCGCCACGCGGCGCAGCATCGCAGTCGTCGACGAGGAGCGCGGAGACACCACCATCGTCAACGAGCGCGGCGTGAGTCCCGCCGACCCGGAATGGGCCGCGCTCCTCGCCGAGATCGTCGACCGCTTGCCGACGGCATCCGTGCTCGTGATCTCGGGCAGTCTGCCGCTGAACGCGCCCGAGCAGCTTCTCCCGGTGCTGATCGGGGTCGGACGTGATGCGGGCGTCCCCGTGATCGTCGACACCTCCGGCCCGGCCCTGCTGCAGGCGGCGGATGCCGGAGCATCCGTCCTCAAGCCCAACGCCGCCGAGCTCGCCGAGGCCACGGGCATCGCCGATCCGATCGACGGCGCCCGATCGCTCATCGACCGCGGGGTCGAGCTGGTGCTGCTCTCCCTCGGCGCCGACGGCATGCTCGCCGTGACGGCATCCGGCGCCCTGCACGCCCGACTCGACGCGCCGCTCGCGGGAAACCCCACCGGAGCCGGTGATGCCTCCGTCGCCGCGTGCGCCGTGCTGCTCGCAGAGGGGGAGCGAGACACCGAGCTCATCCTGCGCCGCGCCACGGCCTGGTCGGCCGCCGCAGTGCTCATGCCGCTCGCCGGCGACGTCTCCGACACCTGGCCCGAGATCGAAGCGCGCGTGACCGTGCGACCCTACTCACCGAAGGACCCTGAATGACCCTCGTCTCCGCCCGAGAGCTGGTGACGGATGCCGCACACCGCGGCACCGGAATCGGCGCCTTCAACGTGATCCACCTCGAGACGGCCGAGGCCCTGGTGCGCGCCTCTGAACAGGCGCAGCTGCCCGTGATCCTGCAGATCTCGCAGAACTGCGCCGACTTCCACGGCGGTCTCGAACCGATCGCGCTGGCCACGCTCGCGGTGGCTCGTCGCGCGTCGATGCCTGTCGCGGTGCACCTCGACCACGCCGAGCGCCCCGAGCTCGTCGACGAGGCGATCGCGCTGGGCTTCGGCTCTGTGATGTTCGACGGAGGCGCCCTGCCCTACGACGACAACGTCGCCCTCACGGCGGCCGTCGCCGAGCGAGCGCATGCCGCGGGAGTGTACATCGAGGGCGAGCTGGGGGAGGTCGGCGGGAAGGACGGAGCGCATGCGCCCGGTGTGCGCACCGACCCCGACGAGGCGAGGGCATTCGTGGCCGCGACCGGAGTCGATGCGCTCGCCGTCGCGGTGGGGTCTTCGCACGCGATGCTCGACCGTTCGGCGTCGCTCGACCTCGAACTGATCGCTCGTCTGCACGCCGCCCTGCCCGTGCCGCTCGTGCTGCACGGCTCGTCCGGCGTGGCCGACTCGGTGATCGCCGACGCCGTGCGCGCCGGCATGACGAAGATCAACGTCTCCACGCACCTGAACGGATTCTTCACGCGAGCCATCCGAGACGCTCTCGGCGCCGACGACGCGCTCGTCGACTCCCGCAAGTATCTGAAGCCCGCGCGCGAGGCGCTCGCGGGGGAGGCCGCGCGGATGCTGCGGCTCTTCGCCCTAGAGTCGTAGGCATGAAGCGAGCCGCGCGTCTGAACGCGATCCTCGATCTGCTGGCCGCCTCGGGCGAGGTCACGGTCGAGGACCTGGTCGACCGGTTCGGCGCATCGCAGGCGACCACCCGCCGTGACCTCGACAGCCTCGCCGAGCAGCGCCTTCTCACGCGGACCCACGGCGGCGCCGTCGCGCAGGCCGTCGCCTACGAACTGCCCATCCGCTACAAGAGCCACCTGCGCACGCAGCAGAAGGAGGCGATCGCCCAGGCGGCCGCCGAACTCGTGCTCCCCGGCATGGTGGTCGGCCTCTCCGGCGGCACCACGACCACGGCCATCGCCGCCGCGCTCGCCGCGAGGAACGACCTGGCGGAGGGAGGCGGCATCACCGTGGTCACGAACGCCGTGAACATCGCGGCGCAGCTCGCCACGCGTCCCGACATCAAGGTCGTCGTGACCGGCGGTGTGATCCACTCGCGCAGCTACGAACTGGTCGGTCCGTTCGTCGAGCAGCTCCTGCGCGGAGTGCGGCTCGACATCGCCTTCATCGGCGTGAACGGGATGGATGCGGCGTCCGGAGCCTCCACGCAGGACGAGCGCGAGGCCGCGGTGAATCGGATGATGGCCGAGCGGGCCCGGCGCGCGGTGGTCGTGACCGATTCGAGCAAGCTCGGGGCCATGGCGTTCGCCTCGGTGGGCGGAGCCGAGCTGTTCCCGATGGTGCTGACGGATGCCGACGCCGACGCCGAAGCCGTCGGAGCCCTGCGCGAAGCCGGCTACGAGGTGCGCACGGTCTGACGCCGTCGGGCGCAGGTCCGGTTGCGAGCCGCGAACCCGGCCCCCGGCATCCCGAGCCCGAATCCGGAGCCGACACGTCACATCGGGGGACGAATCCCCCGAAACGTCCCCCGATCTGGCGCGCCGTCCCCCGAAGCGACGGTGCGAAACCCTCAGGGGGTGCCGTGGTTGCAACCGCGGCACCCCCTCGTGGTCGGTGTCCATGTCGTGTCCCTGCACTCCCCAGTGCACAGGTTCCCCAGTTCGACTGCGCCTCCCGCGCCTCGCCCTTCTCGAAGCCCTTTCGCATCGGCACCTTCCGAAGATCAGGAGCGAGTGCACCCGCTTCTGATACATCGAATGGAGAAATTCTTCAGAATCCGTTTCCGTGGCACTGGAAGGGCGCTCGCAGACCGGTGCGGAGCGACGCCTCCGCCAACGCGTCCGCCGGATCATCGCCGACTGCGAGGCCCGTGTGGAGAGCCGCGAGCAGCTCACCTGCCACCGCATCCGCCACCACGACGGGAGCGGCGATCACGCATCGCGTGCCGGCGTGGAGCCACACCCGCGTCATTCCGAGCGCCTCCTCGCCCCAGCGCACCGAGGAGCGACCCAGCTCGCACGCCGACAGCACCACGGTCGCCGGTGTCTGCGGGATCAGGTCGACGTCGTAGCCGAAGAGGGTGCCGTCGGCGAGCTCGAGCCCGGAGAACAGGGGGTTGTCGGTCGCATGCCGCCCGTGCGCGGCGATGTGCAGCACGTCGCTGCGCGCCGCGAGCGCCGTGACGGGCGACACGCGCGCGTCGGCGGCGGTGAGGACCTCGGCCGAGGCCCAGGCCGCAGCCGCGCGCTGCACCTCCTCCTCCGCGCGCGGAACCCGAGGACCCGCCGCGAAGCCGGCCGTCGCCGTCACTGACCCGCTGCCCGTCGCGTCGAGGAGTTCCATCGCCGACGCCCCGGCAGAGCTGGGAGGCCCCCCTTCGATCTCGTGAACGAGCAGGGGCGTCGCAGCTGAAGCGGGGCCCCGACGATTCCGGTCACGGTGCTCGAGCCACCGCGACACCGAGGTCGCCAGGGTGAACGGGACGCCGTGCAGACTCGGCAGCATCGCCCACGGGATGCCGCCGAGCACTCCGGGAACCGTCAGCGCGAAGCGACCGGCCACGGCGCGCAGCGGTGCGATCAGTTCGTCATCGAGGCGTTGCAGACGCTCGGAGAGAGACCGGTCGACGAGCGCGGCCATCGGCCCTCCCCGGGTGAGCGCCGCCACGTCGAGGTCGGCGCGCAGGCCGTCGAGCGCGGCCTGCACCCGGGTCCAGTCGAGAGCGACGATCCAGGAATGGGATGCCGTCACGACGACGCACCGCAGGTCCGCGCCGGTGAACACATAGGCGAGGATCGCGGTGCCCTCTTCGAGCTGCGCCTGCGCCTCGGCGAGCTCGAGCCGATCCCTGGTGCCGGAGGCGCCGGTGCGCGACCACTGACGTTCCCGGACCCGGTCGCGCAGCGTGCGCACCCGCGCGTCGGCTGTCCAGTCCGACCCGGCGAGATCGGCGCGCAGCATCCGCAGCTCGGCGAGATCGGAGGAGAGCTCGGCGTCGTGCGGCGGGCGCACCGGCGCGACCTGCTGGCTGAGGTGTCGAGCGCGCTCGGACCACTCGAAGAGCACGGCCGGATCGCCGGATCGGGCGGCGGCCCTGAGCCCTGCGAACATCAGCTCGGTGCCGTGCATGGCGACAGAGGCCTGCAGGTCGAGCGCCCCGAACGACTGCTGCCAGTGCGTGAGCAGGTCGAGGCCGGCAGCCGCGTCGCGTCGCGCCCTGGCGTCGCGCCCCGCGTTCGAGGCCCGCACCGCCCGCACCTCGAAGGCCCGCAGCCGCAGCGGCGTCGGAGCGTCGGGCGCGAGGCGCGGCATCCGTTCTGCGTCGGCGAGCCGCGATGTCAAGGTCAGCGCGATCGCCTCGGTGCGAAACCCGGCCTCTCGAAGAGCGGATGCCGTGCGCGCGAAGTCCTGGGCCTCGGTGCGGCGCCCCGCGCGCACCCGCGCCTCGAGCCGCACCGCGTCGGCTCTGGCCGCCCACCCCGCGTTGCCGAGCCGGGTGAAGCGGCGCGCCGCGGTCGCGGCCGTGCGTTCGGCGGCCGTGACATCGTGCCGCACCTGCGACCTGGCCAGGTGGAACTCGGCCTCGCCGCGGGCCTGTCGCATGTTCTGCGCACCGAACTGCTCAGCGACCACGGCGAGCAGCTCTTCGGCTTCGGTCGTGAGCCCGGCGTCGCGGAGCACCTCGGCCCGGTCGAGATCGCTGATGGCGGCGGCGAGATCGCTGGTCGCGGCGAGAGTCGGCCGCGAGCGGGTCATGTGCCCGAGCGCAGAGATCAGGTCGCCGCCCAGCAGAGCCGCATAGCCGAGGTTGTGTTGGGCCTCGGCCAGCGGCTCCTCCTCGCCGAGAGACTCGTAGATCGCCGCCGCGCGTTCGAGGTCGTCCACGCAAGCGGCGAGCTCGTGCAGCTGCATCCGGGCGACCGCGCGGTTCATGAGCAGGTTCGCGACCTCGGCCGCCTGCACGCTGCCCGTGCCGGCATCCGTGTCCGCCCCGCCGTCGTCGCCCGCGCCCATCGACTCGACGGCGAGCGTGAGCATCGCCTGCGCCTCGTCGACTCGGCCGGCGTGCAGCAGCAGCGTGCCGAGCTGTCCTCCGAGCACAGCGGTCGTCGCCGCGCTCAGTCCCGGCCGGGCGAGGGTCTCGCGGGAGAGTCGCTCGGCGTCGGCGGGCTGCCCGGTCTGGGCGAGGACGTAGGCGATCGTCCCGTCGATCCGCGCGCGCAGATCGTCGTCGTCGGCGCGAGCGGATGCCGCCGCGAGCGCCCGCCGCGCCTGACCGAACCTCCGGGCGTTGGCCGCGGCGACGCCGCGGTGGTGGAGCTCGGCGGCAGACAGGGGCATGTCCCCAGGATGGCGTGCCGCCCCCCGTCGTGGGAAGTGCGGCTCTGCGCGGAGCCGGATGCTCGCCGCACGCGATACCGACGGAGCGGCGCGGTCGCAGAAGAGGCTCCTCGGCTCAGTCCGTCACGGCCGGCGTCGGCAGCCCCTCCAGCACCTTCTTCACGACGTCGGCCGCAGCCCTCGTCGTCACTCCGGCGGACGGAACCGCGCCCAGCCGGGCAGCGATCAGCCCCGCGACGTGCGGCGCGGCGAACGAGGTGCCGCTCCACACCGCGAACCCGCCGCGGTAGTCGTCGGGGTCGAGAGTCTCGCGGCTGAGTCCCGCGAAGTCGGCTCGCGACGACGCCTGCTCTCCGCCGACGAAGGCGGGCGACGTGCTCACCACCGCGGCGCCGGGCGCGTACACGCGCACCCACGGGCCGACGTTCGAGAACAGCGCGACCGAACGCGACGACGGATTGAGGGCGCCCACCGACACGAGGGGTGCGTCGTCGTCGCGGGGGATGCCGTTGTCGGCGCCCGGCCACGGCCACAGCGAGGCGGGGAAAGACGGACGGTCGATCGCATCGTTGCCCGCCGAGCACACGACCACGCACCCCAGTTCGCGCGCCCTTGTCAGCAGGGCGTTGAGCGTCAGGCTGAAGAGCCCGTCGGTCGGGGTCTCGTGGTAATACCCGAGCGAGAGGTTCAGCACGTCGATCGGGTGCCCGGTCTTCGGGTTCTCACGGTGCCGGCGCAGCAGCTCGACGACCTGCGCGAGCGTGGTCAGGAACGTGCTCTCGTCGACGACGCCGAGAGCGCCGGCGATGCGGATCGACAGGATGTCGGCATCCGGCGCCGCCTGGCGGATCAATCCGGCGATGAAGGTCCCGTGCCCGGCGACCGCGTCGATCTCGCCGTCGAGCTGTCCGTAAAGGTCGGGATAGCGCTCCGGATCGGCGACGTCTGTCAGCCCGACCGGCATCCCGTCGAGGTCGACATGCCTCGTGACGATGTCGTCGGGAAGCCACTCGTGCACGCCGCATCCGGTGTCGAGCACCGCGACCACCGCCCGACGGCCCTTGCGCGGAGCACCGCCGCGCGCCGGTGCCGGCCCGAGCCAGCTCACCGGCTGCCGCGCGCCCCGTCCCGGCTGCAGATAGTCCTCGCTGCCCGCGGCTCCCCCGGCGCCGACCGGGTTCGTGCGCGTGAACGGGTTGGTGCGGGTGAACGGGTTCGTCCTGGTGAACGGATTGAGCCCCACCGGGTCGATCGAGAGCACGTGCTCGAGGCTCGTGCGAGGCATCGGAGAACGCGACATCCTGCGTGCGCGCTGCAGCACCCGCCACGCGTCGGGCGCCACGGGCGACTCGCCGCCGCCCGCATCATCGGGCGTCGTGAGACGCGCGCGCACGAACCACGGGATCTCGGCCGTGAGACCCCGCCGCGGGTTCGGCTCGTCGAGGATGAGCAGCCAGCCGAACGACCCCGCCGCCTCGTGCAGGGTCTTCACCTCGCGGTCATATGCGCCGTTGTCGTCGTCGTGCGTGATCAGCAGCCGCTCGGGCAGGTACGCCGTGGGAAACGCTCGGATGCCGTCGACGCGCTCGACGTTCGGATCGAGCGCGGTGCCGCGCCGGATCGATCCTTCCGCGCGGTCCTGCCAGGTCCATCCCTCGGGCTGCTCCATCGATCGTTCCTCTCCTGGCGGGCGTACCCGCGGTGTCATCCTCGGATGCCGTCCGGATTCGGGCGGCATCCGAGGTCACAGCTCGAACTGCGGCGTCGACAGGGTGCGATCCTCATCGCCGACCCTGGCCGTCAGGCGCACCCTGGTGAGACCCGCCGGCACGTCATCGAAGACGAACCTCCCGGTCTCGGAGGGCGTGGTGGAGCGGATGCCGTCGCCCTGACTGAGCACGATGGCGGCCGATGCGGTATCGACCCAGCCGTCGACGCGGTGGCGTCCGCTGGCGGTCGTCGTGACGTGGAGCAGGATGCTCGTCGTGCCGTCGCTGAACTGCAGTGTGAGAGCATCCGCCTCGCCTCGGACCTCGCCGAGAGGCTCATCGACCAGCGTCAGCAGCGCGTACTCGGCGGAGAGGGAGTCGGTGGCGACGGTGGCGATCATGCGATCGATCAGGTTCGCGGGGATCGAGTCGACCTCGTTCCACAGCGAGCGGAGCCGGGCGAACAGCTCGGCGTCTTCGTGCTCGGTCATGATGCTCCCCCCGGAGGTTCCAGTTCAACGCGGAGCTTGGCGAGGCACCGCTTGCGTGTCGGACCGATGCTGCCGATCGGCATCGCCAGGTCGGCGGCGAGAGCGGCGTAGTCGGGGCGATCCTCGAAGGCGATCACACGCAGCAGCCGCTGGCACCGCTCGTCGAGAGCCCGCACCGCGAGCCACAGCCGCCGTCGTTCGTCGCCGGTGGCCGCGCGCTCTTCGGCGGAGACCTGCGGCGGGAGCAGGACGTCGAGGCCGTCGGCATCCGTGTGATCCACTCTGCCGTGCGCCTTGCCGACCTTCCACGCCTCGCGGCGGGCCGTGGTGGTGAGCCATGCCGCGACCGCCCGCGGATCGGCGACGCGCTCGTGGCCGCGCACGAGCTGAAGCCAGGTGGTCTGCACGACATCCTCGGCGAGCATCCGCTCGAGACCATAGGCGCGCACGACGTGCCAGAGCACAGGGGACATCAGCCGCACGAGGTCATCCATCGCGCGGCTGTCGCCGTCTCTCCATGCGCCGAAGAAGGCTGCGGCTCTCTGCCACCGCGCCGCCCCGTCTTCGGTCGGATCGAGATCGGCGTCGGGAACGCCGTCGATCATGAGACCCATTGTGATCACACCTTGAAGGAGCGCGGCAAGGGCTTCCTGATACGTGTACCGGATCGATATATCGAAAGGCGTGCGCGGGCGCGTTCCATATCGGTGGACGACACGCCAGATCGGGGGACGAATCGCCGACTCCGTCCCCCGATCCGGCGTGTCGGCCCCGGAATCGGGCGGGCGGATGCGGATGCGGAAGCGGATGCCGGAGGCGAAGCGGATGCCGGAAGGAGGTTAGCGTGGAAGGGCGATCGCCCTCGCCGTCGTGCTCTTCCTCAATGCCGCATTCAACGCGCTCGTCTGGCCGCAGTTCTACAAGCGGGTGTCGAGCGACCCTCGTGCGCGGGATGAGAACGGCAAGCCGACGGCGTTTCTGAAGGTGCACGCGGTGCTCATCGCGATCGCCCTCGTGCTCGCCCTGGTCTCCGTGCTCGTCGGAGTGGCCGCGCTCGCCGGGATGCTCTGAGCGCGCCGCGTGAAACGTCGGAGATCCGGCGCGACACGCCGCCCGTGAGGTCTCGGGCACCGCGTGTCGCCCGGAAACTCCGACTCTCCGCACCGTCAGGGCCTGGCAGGGTCCGGCCTTCGAACCGCCAGGGCCTGGCAGGGTCCGGCCGTGTTCGCGGGTCAGGGCCGGGCGACGGGCTGCTGCAGCTCGGTGACCCAGTCGGACTGGTCCTCCGATACCGCCTGCACGTAGAGCTCGCGGCACGGTCCGCTGGGTACGAAGCCGCGGGCGATGATCTCGGCGTGCACGGCTCCCCAGGTCTCACGGATGCGATCCATCGAGCCCAGGTGGACGCCGCAGATCGCGAGCTCGACCGCCGGCAGATCGACGAGCTCGAATCCCTCCCGGCGCTCGCCGCCGTAGGCGTAGCCGGCAGTAATCTCCATGCCGTCTTCGGTGAGCTCGTACTGCGCGATCGGCGTGGACAGCGCGCCGCACTCGTCGCCGAGCACGTTCTCGACGCTCTCGAACAGGGGACCGACGGCGGCGCCGACCTCGTCCTCCGGCACGGAGGCGACATGCGCGGCGAGGCGCACGGCCGGCAGGGGCTTCTCGATGATCTCGACGGTGGACATGTGGTTCTCGCTCTCTATGAGGTGGAGCCGCCGTTCCACGTCGACGAGTCTGGCCGCGGCGACGCGGTGCTCCTCCTCGACCTCGGCCCGGCGCACGCGCAGCATGGCCGCGATGCGGCCGGCGTCGATCCCCTGCTCGAGGATCTGCGCGATGTCGTCGAGGCCGAAGCCGAGCTGGCGCAGGGCGACGATCCGGTGCAGCCGCTCGAGCTGCGAGGGATCGTACGACCTGTAACCGCTGGACTCGTCCACATGGGCGGGCACGAGCAGGCCCGCGGTGTCCCAGTGCCGCAGCATCCGATGGGTCACCTGGCCGATCTGCGCGAACGCTCCGATGGATAACATGTCTCCGTTATCCCGCCTTCCACAGTGTCAGGGTCAAGTCTCGTGCGTCTTCCCGTACGCACTCGGCCGAGCGGGCCCTCGAGCTGTCAACGGACCTTCGGGAAGGCTCGACGCGTGGAGGGCCGGTTCAGGAGCACGGCGATGATCACGATGATGACCCCCACGATGGCCTGCTCGACCTTCATCCAGATCGGATAGCCGGTGTCCGGTGCGACGATGATGAGGAGGATGCCGATGGGGACGAGGATCGAGATCCACCGCATCCGGGAGTAGGCGCGATAGCTGCCTCGAGCGGCGGCGTTCGTGACGAAGACGAAGATCACGCTGGCGATCGCGACGACCGAGCCCCGAAGCCAGACGACCCAGTTGACGTCGACCGGATCGACGATCGCGAGGACTGCGGCCGTGATGAGGGCGAGAACCGATACGGCGGCGCAGAGCCACCACAATCGGGCGACGCTCTTCAGGGTGGACCGGACCTGATCCGTGAGGGTGGTGGCGGTCGAGGTCATGATGCTCCTTCTGAACGAGTGGCGCGCTGATAGAGCGCGGAGATCTCCGTGATCGCCGCGTGCACGGTGTGGTCGTCGGCGGGCATCGCGATGGCGAACGCGTCGATGGTCGCCCTGATCGACCGGGCGACCACGAGCGGATCGAACGGGCGGAACTCCCCGGCGTCCTGTCCCTGCGACAGCAGCAGGGAGAGAAGCAGCGCGGACGTGTCTTCGCGCAAGCCGTTGTCGACACGCGGCGCGTTCTGGACGACGTCGATGACGGCGCGCGCCGAAGAGCGGTTGTCTGCGAGGAAGCGCAGATTCGTCTCTATATAGGCCGCGAGCTTGCCGCGCCAGGTGGTCTCGGCCTCCATCGCGGGAACCATGGCCGCCGCGGCCTGCTGGACGACGTGTTCGACGACGGCCTGCATCAGCGCGGCTTTGTCCACGAAATGGTAGGAGACCATCCGGGTGCTGCTGAGGCCGGCCGTTTCGCGGATCCGGGCGAACGACGTGGCGGCGAAACCGTGTTCGGCCAGCACCCGGATGGTTGCGTCGACGATCTCGCTGCGGCGCTCCTCGGTGGAGCGATAGCTGCGCGCGGTCGGTGCCATGCATCCATATTTACTCAACTGAGTAATTTTGGCAAGCATGACTTCTGTCGGAGTGGTCGCGATTCAGCGAGGTGTCATCCGACGCCACGACACATAGTGGGCGACGGCAGCTGCCGGGTCGTACTGCGGCTCGAACCCGGTGTCGGTCTTCAGTCGAGAGATGTCGAGATAGGGGTGCTCACCGTCGAGCGTCGATCGGTGGTCGACCAGAGCGACGCCGGGAGCGGGCAGCACCGCGTTCAACGCCCTCGCGATCTGGCCGCCCGTCACGGGGAAGCCGCTGCCGACGTTGTAGACGGTGTGGGCGAGTGCGGGCGCCGTCATGAGCAGCGCGATGGCACGGCCGGTGTCCGGGGCATACCCGAAATCTCCCCCGTCCTCGGCGCGCAAGGCGGGTGGGCGTTCGCCGCGCAGAAGGGCGCTCACCATCCTCGGGACGGGGCTGAACGGTGACTCGGGATCCATCAGCGGCCCCCAGGTTGAGCCGATCCTCAGCAGGACGGGTTGCGCGTCCGTACCTGCGAGCGCGAACCGGACGAGGGGTTCGACGGCCTTCTTGAACGCTCCGATCGCGTGAGGGATGTCGGCGAGCGGCAGCGCCAGGTCTTCACGGTAGGGGATCTCCGGTCGGCCGGTGTAGACGCTGATGCTGCTCGCGACGGCGAACCGATCGACGCGCCAGATGCGGGCCGCTTCGAGCGCGTTGAACAGCACCGTCGCGTCACGCCGATAGAACTCGATCGGATCCGGCTCCGGGATGCTGCTGGCGAGATGCACGATGCTGCTGATCGGATACCGATCTCCGAGGGCGAGGAACGCGGCACGGTCTGCGAGATCCACGATCTCCACCGCCACGCGCTCGCCGAAGAAGGAGGGTACGTCGGAGCGGCGGTGCCCGGTGACGAGCGCCTCCTCCCCGAGGTCGGCGAGTGCCGCCGCGGTGTGGGCTCCGATCATTCCGAGGCCGCCTGTGACGAGGATCATCGTGCCGCCTCCTCGTGCGCGACGGCGCTGCGATCGACTCGATAGTGCAGGTGCGTCACGTCGGGCGCGGCGACCACCTCGACGATTCGGAGCCGAATGTGCTGAGGCAGGTCATGGAAGAAGCGGCGGCCGCCCCCGAGGAGGACCGGGACCTGATGCAGTATCAGTTCATCCACCAGTCCGGCCTTCAGTGCTTCGGTGGCGAGCACCCGGCCCATCAGGCCCACGTCCTTGCCGCGCGCGAGCCGCTTCGCGGTCTGGACGGCGTCGACGATCCCAGTGCTGACGATCGTCTGTCGATCATTGGCTGGCGGAAACGGGGTGCGGCTGAGCACGACCAGCGGTGCGGTCGGGTGAGGGGCTCCCCCGGCGAAGTCGTCGGAGTCCGAATAGGTGGTGTGTCCGGCCAGGCTCGCGCCGACCCGCGAGGCGAGCTCGTCGAAGATGCGAGCGCTGGGGGCGCTGAGGCGGAAGCCGGAGAAGACCGAACTGTGCACGTCGCCGCTGCCGTACCAATCGAACAGCATCCCCCCGTCGCCGAGGCCCCGGCCCGGGCCAGGGCCTCTCCCGGTGATGTAGCCGTCGACGGAGACGGACAGGCCGCAGATGACCGCGCTCATGATGGAACCTCATTTCGTCGGATGCCGGAGCGGAGTGCGCCGGTAGATGGTGCGGGCCGGATGGCCTGCGGGAAGTCGAAGAACCGTCCCGGGTCGTAGGCCTGCTTGACCTCGGCCAGGCGGGCCGCATTGCCCGCGTGGTAGGCGAGGAGGGCGTCGTCGAGAAGCGGGTCGGGGAAGTTCGGATACACGCGCCCAGAGCCGTCGGCGTGAGCGGTCTCCCACGAGGCATCGATCCATGCGTCGTCGGGAGTGCCGACGTGCTCCAGGAGGAACCGGGTGCCGCGATGGGCGAACGCCGTGGCGTCAGTGCGAACGCGGTTGTACGCGCCGCCCATCGCGGTGAACGTGAGCCGTCGCGTGCGGTCACCGCCCATGAGATCAGGTTCCCCGATTCGCGACAGCAGCGCGGAAGTGGTGCGCTCCTGCAGCGTGCTCTCGAAGAACTCGGACCGCAGTCGGATGGCGCCGACCGACGAGGAGCGGGCTTCATCAGCCAGAGTCTCCTTCACCGCCGAGTACGGCGTGCGTGCTCCGAGCCGCGCGTCAACGGGGGTGGGCGCCTCATCGAGGAACTCCTGCAACACGGAGGCGGTCTCCCGACCGGGCAGGGTTGAGACGCCGAAGGCCTGGATGCGGAGAGCGGACTCGGCGGGATGCCTCTCGACGGAGAGGTTCAGGGTGAACCCGTCGGGGGCGGCGGGTGCCCAATCGAGCCACACGCCGATCAGCTCTGCGACCTCGGTCTCTTCCCAGAAGGCGTCGATGCTCACGACCTCGGGCTCGGGAACCGTAGCGAAACGGAGTGCGGTGACGATGCCGAACTGGCCTCCGCCGGCTCCGCGCAGTGCCCAGAAAAGGTCGGACTCCCGCCCCTCGTCGCATTCCACGAGGCGGCCGCTCGCCAGCACCACGCGTGCACCGAGCAGGCGATCGCACGTGAGCCCGAAGGCGCGGCCAAGCAGCCCGATCCCGCCACCGAGGGTGAGGCCGGCGACGCCGACGCTCGCGCCGCACCCGGCCGGCAGGCTGCGGCCATGGGCGTGCAGGGTGCGGTACACCTCGCCGAGTCGGGCGCCGGCGCCGATCTGAGCCGTGCCCGAGGCGTCGACGGTGATGCTGTTCAACGCGGAGAGGTCCAGCAGTACGCCGTCGGTGGAGGACCGACCGGCCAGGCAGTGACCGCCGCTGCGGGGCACCAGGCGCATGCCGGTCGCAGCGGCGTATGCGACGACGGCGACGACATCGGCCTCGGAGCGGCAGAGCACGATGAACCGGGGGCGGGCGCTCTCGAAACCTGCCGTCCGGGCCGGCCGAGCCTCCTCATAGCCCTCCGATCCGGGCTCGAAGAGGTCGCCGACGAGCGACCCACGGAGATCGTCCACCTGCGACATGTCTCATCCCTTCTCTTTGTCGGCCGCATCGAGCGCGACGCGTCGAGCGTCTTCGCAGACCATCGTGCAACCCGGCGAAGCGCTCCGGTAGTGCGTGGCCGCGTGCTGCGGCCATGCATTCTGCACGTCATCCCGATGTCCTCTGCACGAGCAGCGTGATGCAGGGGACACCGGAGAGCCGTCGCCCTAGGGTTGTCCTATGCGCGAGGTCGAAGGCGGAGACCTGCTTCCCGGGACGGCATCCAGCCGCGCCGCCCGCACGCTTCTGTGGGCGTATCTCGCGCTCACGGCCGTCAGCAGGATCGCCGACGCGAACGCCCACCCCGATCTGTGGCACGTGCCCTGGGTCGTCGCCTGTTACGCGCTCCCGGTGTGGTGGTTGAGCGGGTGGCGTCGCGAGCCGTGGGAGCGAGCTTCGTGGGTGATGCTGCTCGTTCAGGCCGCTGTGAGCTGTGCACCCCTGATGCTGTTCGGGAGCGCCTGGGTCGGGGGAGTCGACGGACTGCTCGGCGCGCTCGTGCTGCTGGTTCTGCGAGGACCGGCGCGGTGGTGGTCGTTCGCCGTCCTGGCTGCGGCCGAAGTCGCCGCGTGGTCGCTGATCGGGCTGCCGTACGTCCCGGCGCTCAATTCGGCCACCTGGATTCTGGTGGCATTTCTCAATCTCGGCCTCGGCGTCTACGGAATGGCGACTGCTCCGATGGCTCTGGAGCGGCTCGAGTCGACCGTCGAACTGCTTGCGGACGCCGCTGTCGACCAGCAGCGGCTCACCGTCGCGCGTGAGCTGCAGCAGACGATCAACCGGCGACTCGACGACATCCGCGAGCACGCGGAGGCCGCCCTGAGCGGGCTCCCCGTCGATGCGATGCAGGGGCACCTGCGCGCCATCGCTGCGGCGGCTCGCGATTGCGTTGTCTCAGCACGCCGGATGGTGCCGGTGGCAACCGCGCCACCGGCTGTCGACGATCGCGCGGACCTCTCGCCGCGGATCGCGACCCGCATCGTCGTCGCGGTCGTGGTCCTGCTCGCAGCGCAGTATCTCGTCAACACGGCGGTGCCCGTGCCCGGTGGGGGCCGGCCGACGCCGATGACGACCGTCGCGGCCATCATCATCGCCGTCGTCATGGTCGCTCTTCAGTTGAGGCACTCGCGGCCGACGAGGTCCCACCGCCCAGCCGGCTGGAGGTGGACGCTCGCGCTCCAGGTCGTGCTGTGCATGGCGCTCTATCCGGTGTTCGGAGTGGTGAGCATGGGCTTCCTCGCCTTCGTAGGAGGCAGCGCATTGCTGCTGATCCGTGGTCCGCTCCGCTGGGTGATGTACGGGGCGACGGTGGCAGGGATGCCGGTTCTCGCCTTGCTGGATCCCGCCGACGTGGATCCCGAGATCCTCGGACAGTGGTCGGTCTACGCGGCAGCCACGATGGCCGCCGCCGGCCTCCTCTTCTCGGGACTCGGCCAGCTTCCGCGCACGGCGATGCAGCTCGCAGATGCGCGTCGCCGTCTCGTGGATGCTGCCGTCACGCGCGAGCGCGTCCGGCTCATCAGAGACACTCACGACACCCTCGGACTGACGCTGTCCACGATCGCCTTGAAGGCCGACCTCGCCCAGGCGCTGCTCATCGGCGATCCGGCTCGGGCACGCCGGGAGATCGTGCAGGGGCTGCATCTCGCCAGGGCGGTCGCGACCGATGCCGAATCCGTCGTCACCGGCACCGTGAGATTCGACCTCACCACCGAACTGGCCACCGCGCGCCACGCGTTGCAGGCTGCCAGGGCGACACCGCGCATCGATGTGGCGACCCGGGTGATTCCGCCGCAGATCAGCGTGGTCTTCGCGGCCGTGCTGCGAGAAGCGGTGACGAACGTGCTGCGGCATAGTGATGCGAGCATGTGCACGATCGACCTGCATCCCACTGACAGCCTGTTCGTCCTCACCGTCACCAACAACGCGGCGAGGACGCCCTCGTCCGACGGCGAGGACGGGCACGGCCTCGCGAACATCCGCGCCAGAGTCGCCGAGTTCGGCGGCGTTCTTCGCACAGAGCGACGCGACGACACGTTCACGCTCACCGCGTGGATCGCACGCGCGACCGCGACCCCGCCCCGCGACCCCGATCAGGTGGAGGCCCGATGATCCGTGTGCTCCTCGCCGAGGACTCCACCATCCTCCGCGACACCCTCGTCGCCGTCCTCGGGCTTCAGGACGACATCGCCGTCGTCGCCGCCGTGGCGACAGGCGGCCAGATCATGCACTCGGTCCGCGAGACCGGTCCCGACGTCGCCGTTCTCGACGTCGACCTCCCGGAGATGACCGGAATCCACGCAGCCGCCGCGATCGCCCGAGAATACCCCGGATGCCGGGTGCTCATCCTCACTGCCCACGCCCGACCGGAGAACCTTCGCGCCGCACTCGACGCGCGCGTCTCCGGATTCCTCCCGAAGGACTCCTCGGCGGATGAGCTGATCGCCGCCATCCGAGCGATCGCTGCAGGGCGTCGGGTCATCGACCCCGCCGTGGCGCTTGCGACCATCGAGGCGCCGACGAACCCGCTCACCGATCGTGAGACCGACGTACTCCGCCTTCACGCGCGTGGCCTCGACCCGCGCGAGATCGCCGCCGAACTCTTCCTCTCATACGGCACCGTCCGCAACTACCTCGCGGCGGCCACAGACAAGCTCGGCGCCCGCAACCGCACCCATGCCGCTCTCATCGCCCGCGAGAACGGCTGGCTCGGTTGACCGAGGGGACCCAGCGGCGGAGGTGCAGGCACAGGTGCAGAATGCACGGCGGTCACATGCACGAGAGCACTGCCGATCAGGATCCGAAGCGACGAGGCTGAGGAGCACACCCGGTCATCGTCGAAAGGAAGCAACACCATGGCCAGTATTCAGCGCTTCGATCACGTCGGCATCACCGTCGCCGACCTCGACACCGCGATCGGCTTCTTCGTGGGCCTGGGCCTCGAGCTGGAGGGCCGCATGTTCGTCGAGGGCGAGTTCCTCGACACGGTCTGCGGAATACCAGGCTCTCGAACCGAGATCGCCATGCTTCACGCGAGGGACGGCGGCACGACCATCGAGCTCTCCAGCTTCGTCCGGCCCGACCACGAACCCGGCTCTCCTTCGGGGATGGCCAACGAGCTCGGCATCCGCAACGTCGCCTTCATCGTCGACGATCTCGTCGCCGTCGTCGATCGGCTGGCCGCAGCCGGATATCGTCTCGTCGGAGGCATCGGCGAATACGAGGATGTCTGGCGCATGGCCTACGTGCGTGGCCCTGAGGGCATCATCGTCTCCCTCGCTGAACGCATCGGCTGACTTTCTGCATCCGCGATGCCGGGGCGTCGATCACCCCATGACGACGTCGTGCGTCGACTGCAGGACGAGATGCGCGCGCTCGTGCCCGCCCTGCAGTCGCTGCGGGGATGCGAAGCCGGAAAGCACTCCGGCGAGGTAGCCGGCGGCGAACGCGTCGCCGGCGCCGACGGCTTCGAGAACCTCGGTCGGGATCGCTGGTACGAACTGCTCGCCCTCGGCGGAGAACTCGGTGGCGCCGACGGCGCCGTCTTTCACGACGAGGTGCGCGGGGGCCGGCACCAGGTCGCGCACCTCGGCCGGCGTGCGGCACCCCCACAGGGTCTCGGCCTCGTCGAGGCCGACGAAGACGATGTCGGCGCGATTCGCCAGGGCGAGCAGGACCGGCGCAGCGTCGGATGCCGACCACAGCGGTGCCCGGTGGTTGACGTCGAAGCTCAGGAGCGCGTCGGATGCTGCGACCCGCGTGATCACCGCGTCGACGAGGCGGGCGCACGTGCCGGACAGGGCGGGGGTGATCCCCGAGATGTGGACGATCCGCGCCTGTTCGAGCGGTACCTCGGCGACGGACTGGGGCGTCATCCGCGATGCGGCCGAGCCGGCCCGGTAGTAGTGCACCCCGCGGCCGGGATCCTTGAAGTAGGCGCCGGTCGGAGCATCCGCATCGAAGCGCACCCAGCGCATGTCGACGCCCTGTCCGCTGATCCCCCGGTGCACCCGGTGGCCGAGCACCTCGTCTCCGAGCCTGCTCACCCAGGCCGCGCGGTGGCCGAGGGAGACGACGTGCGCCGCGACATTCGACTCCGCTCCTCCGAAGCTCAGCCGCACGTCGTCGGCGTCGGCGAGCGAATTCGCATCGTGAGGGGTGACGAGAACCATCGTCTCGCCGACGGTGATGAGCGCCGGCACGGCAGCAGAGGTCATGGTGTCATGATGGCCAGGCCGGACGCTCATCGCAACGTCGGCTCAGCATGTGCACGCGTTCAGATCGAGCGGTAGGTTCGTCCCAGACCGATCGACCTGGAGGATTCGGATGGCACAGCGGCTTCTGCTCGACGGGCTCGGCGCGGAACGTCTCTCGCCCCGCGACAAAGGCATTCCCGAGCGTGCGTTCGGCCTGACCGTCGACGACTTCGTCGCCACGAAGCCTCGGCTGTCCGAGTTCTGGACGCCGCTGATCGCTCTCGACGACGTCGCCATGCGCGACAACGTGGCGCTCATGGCCGACTGGTCGGCCGAGCGCGGCCTCGAGTTGATGCCTCACGGCAAGACGACGATGGCGCCCGCGCTGTGGCAGCGTCAGCTCGATGCCGGATGCCCCGGCATCACGCTCGCCAACATGGATCAGGTCCGCGTCGCACGCACCTTCGGCCTCGCCGACATCATGCTCGCGAACGCCGTGATCGACCCCCGCTCCTTGCGGTACCTCGCCGAAGAGCTCGCCGACCCGGACCTCTCGTTCGCCTGCTGGGCGGATTCGCTCGAGACGGTGGAGCGGATGCAGGGCGCCCTGCGCGAGATCGGCGTGCCGCGTCGCGTCGACGTGTGCGTCGAGCTCGGGGCGCCGGGCGGGCGCACCGGTGCGCGCACCGTCGATGAGGCGATCGAGATCGCGCGTGCGATCTCGGCATCCGACGTCCTCCGCCTCGCCGGCGTGGCCGGTTACGAGGGCAGCCTCGGCCATGATCGCTCTCCCGCGGCGCTCGCCGCCGTGCGCGGCTTCCTGGAGAGCCAGATCGCGCTGCACGATGAACTCGAAGAGCTCTACGACGACGAGGGCGACGTCTTCGTGACGGCGGGCGGCAGCGCATACTTCGACCTCGTGGCCGATGTGTACGCCTCGGCGATCGCCCGCGACGACCGCACGCGCTTCACCCTGCGCTCGGGCGCGTACATCGTGCACGACGACGGCTTCTACCGCGGCATCTCGCCTCTCGACGGCGATCGCGCCACCGAAGGACGGCTGCGTTCGGCCATGCACGGATGGACGCGGGTCGTCTCGCGCCCCGAGCCAGGGCTCGCGCTGCTCGACGGCGGCAAGCGCGACCTGCCGTTCGATGAAGGACTGCCGGAAGTCCAGGGCCTCGCGGCCGATCTCGGATCCTCGATCGCCGCGTTGCCCGGTGCCACGATCTCGGCCATGAGCGACCAGCACGCGTTCCTGCGCTCTGCGGAGGTGCACATCGGCGACGTCGTGCGGCTCGGGCTGTCGCACCCGTGCACCGCTTTCGACAAGTGGCACTACCTGCCGGTCGTGGCCTCGCCCGACGACGACCACGTGATCGAGCTGGTCCGCACCTTCTTCTGACGACATGCCGCAGAGCGCGGGCACGGCGGCCCCGATCGCCGGCGAGGTCGGCTGACGTATCGTGGGGACGTGCCCGACTTCCCCTACGCCCGCCTTCGCCGGCGGCCCGACGTCGAGGCCGAGAACCTGCAGGCCCACGACGCGACCGATCTGCTGCTCGTCGAGAGGGCGCTCGGCGCCGGCGTCCCGGGTGAGGAGATCGCCGTCATCGGCGACGAGTACGGCGCGATCACGCTGGCGCTGACGGATGCCGGGCTCACCGGCATCCGGGTTCATCAGGACCTCGCGACCGGCCGTCGCGCGCTGGCGCTCAACGCCGCGGAGCTCGGCCTTGCCGGGTTCGTCTCCCGCGAGCTCGAGCCTGCGCTGCTCGATGGCGCCCGGCTCGTGCTGATGCAGCTGCCGAAGTCGCTCGCCGAGCTCGAGGAGATCGCGGATGCTGTCGCCCGCTGGGCCGCGGCCGACGTCATCCTCGTGGCCGGCGGCCGGGTGAAGCACATGACGCTCGCGCAGAACGAGGTGCTCGAGCGGTCGTTCGTCTCGGTGCAGGCGCAGCGTGCCGAGCGGAAGTCGCGGCTGATCGTCGCGTCGGCGCCGCTGCCCGCTCCCCCGTCCCCGCCGTTCCCGTTGACGGCGCAGCACGATGGTCTGAAGCTTGTGGCGCACGGCGCGGCGTTCGCCGGGGCCCGTCTCGACATCGGCACCCGGGTTCTCCTCGATGTCCTCGACCGCGTCCCGGCGGGGGAGACCGTCGTCGACCTGGGCTGCGGCACCGGTGCGCTCGCCGTGTCGTACGCGCTCGCCCACCCCCGCGCCCGCGTGATCGCGACCGACCGCTCGGCGGCGGCCGCAGCATCAGCTCGCGCGACGGTGCTCGCGAACGGGGTCGACGATCGGGTGACCGTGATGCACGACGACGCGGGCTCAGAGATCGCCGATGGATCAGTCGATGTCGTTCTGCTGAACCCGCCCTTCCACCTCGGCACGAGCGTGCACGCGGGTGCGGCGACGCGCCTGTTCGAGGCGGCGGCGCGGATGCTGCGCCCGGGCGGCGAGCTCTGGACGGTGTTCAACTCATCGCTCGGCTACCGGGCCGAACTGACCCGTCGGGTCGGTGCGACCGAGCAGTTCGCGCGCACCCCGAAGTTCACGGTGACACGCAGCGTCAGACGCTGACTCGTCCTGCACATCCAGGGCCGTCCGACTGCTTGTCCACAGATCTCGTGATCCGCTGGTCATCGGGCGTTTCGACGTCGGCGGATGCTGGCAATCTGAGCGCATCCGATGGAGGATGAGAGGGTGCTCCCTGTGAACGAACCGCAGATCTGGGCCGCGCTCGGCATCCTCGCCGCAGCGCTGACCGGCATGATCGCCGTGACCACGCAGCTGATGATGCGCACGATCACGGCGCAGTTCGCCACGGTGAACGCGAAGTTCGATGAGGTGTATTCGAAGATCGACGGGTTGCGCACCGAGATGACAGTGCGCTTCGACAACGTCGACCGTCGCTTCGAAGAGGTCGATCGCCGCTTCGAGCAGGTCGACAAGCGGCTCGATCGTGTCGAGCGCCGCCTCGACGGCCTCGACGCCGATGTTCAGGCGATCACGAAGCGGATGCTGCCCGACTGAGACATCGCCCGCTCAGCACTGAACGTCGAGGTCGACGATGAAACCGCTCGGCGGTCGTTCACCGGGAAGATCCCAGGGCACCGCGGACACCGGGGAGAGCTGAGCGGAACCCGGCACGGGGAAGCCGCCTTCATGCCGCAGTCTCACCGCAGTGATGGTAGTCACGATGCCGATCCGCTGCGGCAGGGGGTCATCCTCGTGGTGCATCTCGCAGGCGTCGATGGTCTCGGCGAGTTCCGCGCCGAGGGCGTTCGCGAGCCACGCGTCGATGCCGTAGGCGAGGCCGAAACTCACGTTCGATCCGACCTTGAACGGATCGCCGCAGCATGACCACTCCCACGACGCGAGCCAGATCCGCATGATTCCGAGACTACCCGTGGACCCCGCGCATTCCCCCGGTCAGCCGCGGAAACCGAACGGCGATCGGGATGCCGGATTTGCCCCTGATCGGCCATTTCGTTATGTTGGTCTGTGGGCCTTGTGGCCCAAGACCAGTCCGCGGCCGCGTCCTTCTTTCGATGTGCTGTGCTGCGAAGAGGCGTGGGCGTACGGTCGATGTTCTCTGCGAGGGATCCGAAATCCCTTGCCAGCGCCGCCACAGCGAAACACTCGAAACGGCCCCGTGAACGTCACCCGGGCGTAACCGAAGCGGGCTCGCCCCACAGGGCGCGCCGCGGGGGAAACGTGTCCGAAATCGCACTTGAAGCGCGCCATCTCTACAAGGTGTTCGGGAAGAATCCGAACCAGGCCGTCCGCCGGCTGAAGGCCGGAGAGCGCCGCACCGACGTCACCGACGCCGGAACCGCCGCCGTCATCGACGCCGGCTTCACCGTGAACCGCGGTGAGATCTTCGTCATCATGGGACTGTCCGGCTCGGGCAAGTCCACCATCATCCGCATGCTCAACGGGCTGCACGAGGCGACCGACGGCTCCGTCCTCGTCGCCGGCGACCCGATCACCGGCATCCCGGCCTCGCGCCTGCGCGAGATCCGCCGCGACCGCATCTCGATGGTGTTCCAGCACTTCGCCCTGCTGCCGCACCGCACGGTGGCCGCGAACGTGGCCTATCCGCTCGAGCTCAAGGGCACGCCCCGTGCCGAGCGTCTCGCGAAGGCCGAGGAGATCCTCTCGCTCGTCGGGCTCGAGGGGCAGGGCGACAAGCTTCCCTCCGAGCTCTCCGGCGGCATGCAGCAGCGCGTCGGCATCGCCCGCGCGCTCGCCGCTGACACCGACATCCTGCTGATGGACGAGGCGTTCAGCGCCCTCGACCCGCTGATCCGTCGCGAGATGCAGGAGCAGCTCCTCGAACTTCAGGCGAAGCTGCAGAAGACGATCGTCTTCATCACGCACGACCTCAACGAGGCGATGTTCCTCGGCGACCGCATCGCCGTCATGCGCGACGGTCGCATCGTGCAGATCGGCACGCCGGAGGACATCCTCACCGACCCCGCCAACGACTACGTCGAGCAGTTCGTGCAGGACGTCGACCGCGCCCGCGTGCTCACCGCCGCGAACGTGATGGAGCGCCCCCGCCCCGTGGTCGCCGAGACCGCCGGTCCCCGCACCGCGCTTCGCCAGATGCGCGACGCCTATATGTCGGCCACCTACGTCGTCGGCCGCGACCGCAAGCTCGTCGGCATCGTGACCGACCGGGACGCGGTGAAGCTCGTCCGCAAGGGCGAGACGACGCTCGCGTCGATCCTCAAGCCCGTGCCGCTCGCGGTCGACGAGAACGAGGTCCTGATGAACCTGTTCATCCCGGCCGTCGAGTCGCCCGTACCGCTGGCGGTGACGGATGCCGACGGCCGACTGGTCGGCGTCATCCCGCGCGTCACTCTGCTCGCGGCCCTTGGCCCCGGACCCGGCGCGACCGGTGAACTCACACTGCCGCTCATGCCGATGCCGCAGGCGGAGATCGATGCCGTGCTCGACGACGGCTGGACCGCAGAGCCGGCGACGTTCCCGGTCGTCGAGCGAGGGCTCGAACGCCCCGATGATGCGGCTTCGGCCGAGGAGGTCACCCGATGAACTTCCACCTGCCCATCGGCACCTGGGTCGAGTCGGCCGTCGACTGGATCAAGACCAACCTCGATGGATTCCTCGACGTCATCTCCTTCGTCGTCACCTTCCTCGTGGAGGGGCTCACCTTCCTGCTGCTCCTGCCGTACTTCTACGTCGTGATCGTCATCGCCGCGCTGATCGCCTGGCTCGTGCGCTCCTGGCAGCTCGCGATCGGCACAGTGGTCTCCTTCGGGCTCATCGTCGCGATGGGACTGTGGGTGCCCGCGATGCAGACGCTCGCGCTCGTGCTGGTCGCGGCGCTCGTCGCCGTGCTGATCGCGATACCGCTCGGGATCTGGTCTGCCCGCAACCCCACCGTGCGCGCGGTGCTCAAGCCGGTGCTCGATTTCATGCAGACCATGCCGGCGTTCGTGTATCTGATCCCGGCGATCGTGTTCTTCAGCATCGGCGTGGTCCCCGGGCTCGTCGCCACGGTGATCTTCGCGCTGCCCCCGGGCGTGCGTCTCACCGAGCTCGGCATCCGCGGAGTCGACTCCGAGACCGTCGAGGCCGGGCAGGCATTCGGTGCGACGCCGACGCAGATCCTGCGCGGCATCCAGCTCCCGCTCGCGATGCCCACGATCCTCGCCGGCGTCAACCAGGTCATCATGCTCGCGCTGTCGATGGCCGTCATCGCCGGAATGGCCGGCGCAGACGGACTCGGGAAGATGGTCGTCGAGGCGATCTCGACCGTGAACATCGCCAAGGGCGTCGAAGCAGGTCTGGGCGTCGTGCTCATCGCCGTCTTCCTCGACCGTGTCACCGCCGCGCTCGGATCGCTGGGCCGTCACCCCGGTTCCCTGCTCTGGACGCTCGCGCAGCGCCGCTCCGGGCAGCGTGCCGAAGCGGCATCCGTCCCCGTGGTCGAAGCGACCGACGTCCGCACCGACGAGAAGGAGCTCCAGAATGCCTGAGAAGAGGATCCTCCGCGCAGCAGCTCTCGCGCTCGCGGCGACATTCGCCCTCGCCGGATGCGCGACCGACGGCGCCGGCGGCACCAGCGGTCTCACCGGCGACGGCTCGAGCACGGGCGGTGGCGACAAGGGCACGATCACGCTCGGCTACCTGCCCAGCTGGACCGACGGCCTCAGCACGGCGTACCTGTTGCAGGACCAGCTCGAGAAGCTCGGCTACGACGTCGAGATGAAGACGCTCACAGAGGCGGGACCGCTGTATGCCGGTCTCGCGCAGGGTGACGTCGACCTCTACCCGTCGGCCTGGCCCGAGCTCACGCACGCGGAATACATGAAGAAGTACTCCGACGACATCGAGGATCTCGGCGCGTACTACGACCACGCCAAGCTGACGATCGCCGTGCCTGAGTACTCCGACATCGACTCGATCGACGATCTCGCGGGTCGCGGTGGCGAGTTCGGCGGGAAGATCGTCGGCATCGAGCCCGGTGCGGGTCTCACGGCTCAGGCGGGCAAGATGCTGTCGGCATACGGGCTCGACGGCGAGTACTCGCTGCTCACCTCGTCGACTGCAGCCATGCTCACCGAGTTGAAGGCGGCGACCGAGAAGCAGGAGGACATCGTCGTCACGCTGTGGCGTCCGTTCTGGGCCAACGACGCCTTCCCCGTGAAGGACCTCGAAGACCCGAAGGGCGCGATGGGCGAGGCCGAAGGCCTGCACTTCCTCGGCACCTCCGGTTTCTCGGACGAGTTCTCCGAGGCGGCGGATCTGATCGAGAAGATCTCCCTCGACGACGAGCAGTACGGAGCGCTCGAGGACCTCGTCGTCAACCAGTACGGCGAGGGCCAGGAAGCGGATGCCGTCAATGCCTGGCTCGAGGAGTACGGCGACCAGTTCGACTGGACCGTGAGCGACTGAGACGAAACGCACTGAGCGCAACCCCCTGACCCCGTCCACGTCCTCCGGCGTAGCCTGTCGGCGTGGACGGGTTCGCAGCGGTCGACTTCGGGTTCGCCCGCGAGGTCCTGCAGCGGGGCATCGCGGCGCTGTACTTCGTCGCGTTCCTGTCGACGCTGAACCAGTTCCGCCCGCTGCTCGGCGAACGCGGCCTGCTTCCCGCTCCGGCGCTGCTCGATTGGGTCGCGGCGAGCGACATCCGGAAGCGGATGCTGAACCCGACGCTGTTCCGCCGCATCCGCTACACCGATCGGCGTCTCGCCGTCCTGTGTTGGTGCGGCATGGCCATCGCCGTCGTGCTCGTCGCCGGAATCCCGCAGCTCGGTCCGCCCTGGGCGCCGATGCTGTGCTTCCTCGCGCTCTGGCTCGGCTACATGTCGGTCGTCAGCATCGGCCAGACGTTCTACGGGTTCGGGTGGGAGATGCTGCTGCTCGAAGCCGGCTTCCTCGCCGCGTTCCTCGGCTCGAACGACCAGCCGCCGCCGACCGTGATCATCGTGTTGTTCTGGTGGCTGCTGTTCCGCCTGGAGTTCGGCGCGGGCATGATCAAGATCCGCGGCGGCCGCGAATGGCGAGATCTCACCGCGCTGACCTTCCATCACGAGACCCAGCCGATGCCGGGCCCGCTGAGCCGTCAGGCGCACCTGCTGCCTCGGTGGTTCCACAAGGGCGAGGTGATCGGCAATCACTTCGCGCAGCTGGTGGTGCCGTTCTTCCTGTTCGCGCCCCTGCTGTCGATCTGGGTGCCCGGCCCCGTGCCGCAGATCGTCGGCGCAGTGGCCGGCGCAATCGTCATCGCCACGCAGTTCTGGCTCGTGCTCACGGGCAACTTCGCCTGGTTGAACTGGGCGACGATCGTGATCGGATTCTCCGCGATCGGACTTCCCTCGGCCGTCGAGCGAGCGCAGCGGGACGCAACACCCTGGATCATCGACGGCATCCCGCTGTACTGGTTTGCGATCACATGTGCCGTCGGCATCCTGTACCTCGTCGTCAGCTGGCCCGCCCTGCGCAATCTCTTCGCACGACGCCAGCTCATGAACGCGAGCTTCAACCGCTGGCAGCTGGCGAACGCCTACGGCGCGTTCGGCACGGTGACGAAGCAGCGCGTGGAGATCGTGGTCGAGGGCGCGGCCGACGAAGACGGCGCGGAGTGGCGAGAGTACGAGTTCAAGGGCAAGCCCGGCGACGTGCGGCGGATCCCGCGCCAGTTCGCGCCCTACCACCTGCGTCTGGACTGGCTGATGTGGTTCCTGCCGCTCGGGCGCTCGCTGGATGACTGGTTCACCGGCTTCCTCGCCAGGCTGCTCGAGGCGGATGCTCCCACTCTCGCGCTGCTGCGGGTCGATCCCTTCGAAGGCGAGCGCCCTCGGAGGGTGCGCGCCGTGTCGTATCGATACCGCTTCGCCACGCGTGCCGAGCGGAAGGCCGACGGCGTCGTCTGGGTGCGCACGGGGCGACGCGTGATTCTGGGGCCGTTCGGGCTTCGATAGGACGCGGACCCGAAAGCGCCCGTTGGCGTTCGGCCCGCGACAGCGCCCTATGTTAGGTTCTGTTGGATTCGTCAATCCTCGGAGGGGTATGACTGCCGCAGCTCGTCACGACGCAATCCTGCGCGAACTCGAGCTGCGCGGATCGCTGCTGACATCGTCTCTCTCCGCGCGGCTGGGTGTCACGACGATGACGCTGTGGCGCGACTTGGTCGCGCTCGAGGATCGCGGCCTACTGGTGCGGGTGCATGGCGGGGCGGTGTCGCTGGCCGTCGCTCAGCAGCAGTCGCGAGCGCAGCGCAGCGCCGGCGCACCTGGACTCCGACCGGTCGCCACAGTCGGGATGATCGTGCCGACGACCCAGTACTACTTTCCTGAGGTGATCCGCGGTGCGAGCCAGGCGGCGAGAGAACTGAACTGCCGCCTCGTCGTGGGTGCGACGAACTACTCGCCGGAAGAGGAGTATCGCCAGGCCGAGCGGCTCATCGCCAGCGGAGTCGATGCTCTGATGATCACCCCGCACGACGCGATCGTCGACAGATCGCCACTGCAACGGATGCTGGAAGAGGCGGACATCCCGGTCGTGATGGTCGAGCGCTCCGTCGAGGAACGGTTCGCCGGCCGGTTGGAGTGGGTCCGTACCGATCACGCGCACGGCGCCGAGATCGCGGTTCGTCACCTCGTCGAGCAAGGTCACACCGGCATCGCGCTCGCGGCCCGGCCATCCGCGACGGTCGCTGGTCTGGACGCAGGGTTCCGCCGCGCGATGGCGGACCTCGATCCGGCATCCGCCGTTCTGCTTCGCCACAACCTCGCTCGTCCTCCGTTCGGCGACAGTGCGGAGGTCTCCGAGCTGAACGCTCTTCTCGAGGAGTGCGTGCGCATGGGCGTCACGGCCGCGATCCTGCTCGGCGACGCCGATGCCATGACCTTCGTCAGCTTGGTGCTGGAGCGGGGTCTGCGCGTTCCCGAGGACTTCGCGGTGATCGCTTACGACGACGAGGTCGCGGCGTTCGCGACGGTGCCGCTGACGGCGGTGGCCCCACCCAAGCATGAACTGGGCCACGCCGCCCTGCGCCTCTGCGTGGATCGCCTGAAGCAGCCTCTTGGCGCTCCGCATACGATCGTGCGGATGGCGCTGCTGCCTGCGCTGGTCATCAGGGAATCGACGATCCGAACGCGGTGAATGTTAGGTTTTGTTGTAATCGATGCGCTCGTCTAGGTTAATTCCGACGTGTGGCGAATGATCAAGGGGCACGGTCAACGATTCAAAGGAGAACCCGCCGATGTCCCTGCGTCGCACATTCACAGCCACTGGCGCCCTCGTGGCCGCCTCCGCACTTCTTGCCGGCTGCGCCGGCAGCGCCGCTCCGGTCGAGACCGAGAAGATCGAGAGCGCCCCGGCCGCCGGCGAGGTGACCTTCTGGTCCTCACTGAGCGGCATGGCCGACGTGGCCGCCGCGTTCAACGCGAGCCAGGATGACATCACCGTCAACTTCGAGGAGATCCCCAACGGCGCCAACGGAGGCTACACCAAGCTCTCGGCCGCCATCGAGTCCGGCAGCGGCCCTGACGTGGTCGGCATCGAATACGACCGTCTCCCCGGCTTCGTCGCTGCTGAGCAGCTCACCCCGATCGACAGTCTGGTCCCGACCGACGTCCGAGACAAGTACGACGACAAGGTCCGTTCGCTCGTCACCTTCGGAGACGCGGCCTACGCTCTGCCCTACGACGCTCCACCCATGATCATCTGGTATCGCCAGGACGTCCTCGAAGCGGCGGGCGTCGAGGTCCCCACCACCTGGGACGAGTTCGAGGAGGCCGCACGCGCAGTCAAGGCCGCGAACCCGAACGCCTACCTCACGAGCTTCTTCACGAACGAGCCGCAGCTGGCTCCGATGTCGTGGCAGGCCGGGGCCGAGTGGTTCGGCGTCGACGACGACAACTGGAAGGTCTCGATCGACGACAAGAAGTCGACGAAGGTCGCGGACTACTGGCAGCGGCTCATCGACGAGGGCCTCGTCAAGAAGCAGCTCGGATTCAGCGACGAATGGACCGCAGATCTGAACAGCGGCGTCATCAATGCCTGGGTCGGCGGTTCCTGGAGCGCCTCCGGACTCAAGACGCGCACAGAGGCCGCCGGTCAGGCCGGAAAGTGGATCGCGGCAGCGCCGCCATCGTGGGACGGCAAGCCGAGCGGCGCGCTGAGCGGCGGCACCAGCTTCGCGATCCCCGCCGACTCCGACAACGAGGCCGCCGCCGCGGTGTTCCTCGAGTGGCTCGTGACCTCGCCAGACGCGGTCAAGGCGCGAGGCGCCGTCGGCACCGCGTACCTGGCGTATCCGGGACTGAACGACGTCGCCGCAGCGGTCGCGCCGACCGACTACTACGCGAACGACATCTACGAGGTGTTCGATGAGGCCTCCGCGAACCTCGGTTCGTGGGCGTGGGGCCCGAAATACGACCTCACCAGCACGGCCCTCAAGGACTCGGTCACGAGTTCGGCCACGCTGAGCGATGCGCTGAAGGCGACGCAGAGCTCCACCGTCGACGGGCTCGAGAAGCTCGGCCTCGACATCACCGAGTAACCGGATCCATCGTGGGGTGGGCGCCCCTGACGCACCCACCCCGCGATCCCGATCGAAGGGCATCGACGATGACCAGCCAGACCCGTGCGCTGCGGCGCACCGCGCGTAAGAGCATCCCGGGAACGGGCGGGCGCACCGCCTCGATCTTCCTGATCCCGTTCTTCGCCCTCTTCGCCCTGACCATGATCGCCCCGGTGGTCTACGCCATCGGCATGAGCCTCTTCGCCGAGAGGCGCAGCGGGCTCGGCTTCGGCGGCGCGACCGTCGAATTCGTCGGCATCGGGAACTACCTCGACGTCCTCTCGGACCGCACGTTCACGGACGGCTTCGGACGCCTCGCGATCTACTGCGTACTCTACGTGCCCGCCCTGCTCGTCGTCGCGCTGGCGCTGGCACTGCTGCTCGATGCGACCGTGGCCTACGCCAAGCGGGCGTTCCAGTTGCTCCTGTTCCTCCCGCACGCCGTCCCCGGCGTGATCGCGGCGCTCATCTGGGCGTACCTGTACACGCCGGGGGTCAGTCCCATCGTGAAGGCTCTCGAGTCGGGCGGCATCGCCCTCGACTTCCTCTCCGTGCACCTCGTGCTCCCCTCCATGGTCAACATCGCCGTGTGGGAATGGGCCGGCTACAACGTGATCATCCTGTTCACCGCTCTCCAGGCCGTCCCTCGAGAGGTGCTCGAGGCGGCGAAGGTCGACGGGGCAGGCGAGATCCGCACCGCGCTCTCGATCAAGACCCCTCTGGTCTGGCCCGCGATCGGCGTGGCGCTGCTGTTCACGGTGATCGGATCTCTGCAGCTGTTCACGGAGCCGAAGATCCTCTCGTCCGCGACCACCGCGGTCACCAGCACCTGGGTGCCCAACATGTGGGCCTATGACGCGGCTTTCAACCGCAACGACCTCCCGCAGGCGGCAGCGGCATCCATCCTGCTCGCTCTGCTCGCCGGGATCCTGTCGTGGGTCGTCACCCGATTCACCTCGAAGGAGCCCACGCGATGACTTCCGCGACCGACCGTCAAGTGCTGCGCAGCTCGCCTTCGCAGAAGCTCGCGCCGGCTCCGCGCCGGCCCCGCAATCGGCGCATCCCCTCCATTCTCGGAGTCAACGGACTGCTGATCATCGGCTCCGCCTACATGGTGCTGCCCCTGCTGTGGCTCGTGTTCGCATCCACCAAGAACGCCGGCGAGCTCTATTCGGGCGACGCCTTCGCCTTCGGCGGCGACTTCCTCGTCAACATCCAGCGGCTGCTCGCGCAGGACGACGGCATCTTCTTGCGCTGGCTCGGCAACAGCATCCTCTACGCCGGCGGAGGCGCCATCATCGGCGGGTTCATCTCCCTGATGGCCGGCTACGCCTTCGACAAGTTCGAATTCCGCGGCAAGCGCGGGCTGTACTCCGCCGTGCTCATCGGCGTCCTCATCCCGAACACCGCGACCGTGATCCCGCTGTATCTGCTCGCAGCATCCGTCGGGCTGACCAACACGATCTGGGCGGTGCTGATCCCGACGCTGTGCAACCCGTTCAGCGTGTACCTCGCTCGGGTGTTCTCCTCGGGCTACCTCCCCGGCGAGACGCTCGAGGCAGCCAGGGTCGATGGTGCAGGTCCCGTACGGAGCTTTCTTCAGGTCGGGATGCCGATGCTCATGCCCGGCTTCGTCACGATCGCCCTGTTCCAGTTCGTGGGTATCTGGAACAACTTCATGCTCCCGCTGATCATGCTGCAGAACCGCGACCTGTTCCCGTCGAGCGTGGGCATCGCGCTGTGGCAGAGCCAGGTGCAGCAGAATCCCGAGTTCTCCACCCTCGTGATCGCAGGATCGTTCATCTCCGTCCTGCCACTCATCCTCGCCTTCGTGATGCTGCAGCGCTTCTGGCGCTCCGGCCTGTCCGCCGGGAGCGTCAAGTGAGCCGTCGTCCCCGCATCGCCTTCGCGATGGGAGCCTCCGTCCGTGCCCGGGTGTTCCCCGAGGAGCGCATCCGCGAATTCGCGCAGGTCGCCGACATCGTCGGCCATCTCACGGAGTACGGAACGGATGCCGCCCGTGCCGTCCTCGCGGATGTCGAGGTGCTCGTCACCGGATGGGGCGCGCCCAGGGTCGACGCCGGCGTCCTCGACGCCGCTCCGCGGCTGGAGGCGATCCTGCACGCGGCGGGCTCGGTCAAGGGCTACCTCGGACCGGAGGTCATCGACCGCGGGGTCGCTGTGAGCACCGCGGCCGCCGTGAACGCCGTGCCTGTGGCCGAGTACACGGTCGCGATGATCGTGCTGGCAGGTAAGAGGGTGTTGCCGATCGCCGCTCGATACCATGCAGAGCGCCGGGAGTTCGACGTCGAGGAGGCATTCCCCGGGATGGGCAACTACGGCCAGCGGGTCGGCATCGTCGGGGCCTCCAAGATCGGCCGCATCGTGATCGAGATGCTCCGTGGCTACGCGTACGAGGTGGTCGTGTACGACCCCTACCTGTCCGCAGCCGAGGCCGAAGACCTGGGTGTGATGTCGGTCCGACTCGATGAACTCCTCTCCACCAGCGATGTGGTCTCCGTGCACGCGCCTTCCTTGCCGTCGACGCTGAACCTCATCGATGAGCGAGGGATCGGTCTCATGCGCACCGGCGCCACGCTGGTGAACACGGCGCGAGGCGAGCTGGTCGATCAGGATGCCCTCACCCGCAGGGTCGTCTCGGGAGAGCTGTTCGCGATTCTCGACGTCACCGTGCCGTGGGTGCTGGAGCCCGAGCATCCGCTCTACCGTTCCGACCACGCTCTGCTGACGCCGCACATCGCGGGTTCGTACGGCACCGAACTCGGGCGGCTGTCGGGCGCGATGCTCGACGAGCTCCGGCGCCTGGCGGCCGGTGAGCCGCTCGCCTACCAGGTCGAAGCGGGGCTCCTGGCGATCACCGCCTGACTGCCCGGCGACCCCTCAGATACCCCGATCGACGAAGACCGAAGGAGTTCGCATGTCCCCTGCACAGAACCTCTCCAGGCGCACCGCGCTGCAGCTCGGCCTCTCCGGCCTTCTCGCAGCGGGTCTCGCCGCGACGGCGTCGCCTGCGTCCGCCGGAACCGCACCCGCGGAGGCCGGCCCGGTCCCCGCCGGGACGCGCGCCACCCGCATCACCGAGATCGGCCCCGGTGTCATGCAGTACGCCCTGATGAGCGGCGTGATGCTCGACGGCGTCTGCTACATCGGCTCGCGCAACCTCGAGCCCACCGGCCTGATCGCGCTCGACGTGGCAGCGCGCCGCGTCATCCGCTCCACCACTCTGCAGACCGGGCATAGCGTGCAGGCGCTCGCCGTCGACCCCGTCCGCCGAGTGCTCTACGCCGGCATCCTGCAGAAGTCCACCGGTCCGCAGCCGAACCTCTACCGCTGGGACCTGAACACGCCGGACTCGGATGCCGTCGCGATCGGCCGCATCGGAGACCGGGACGTGCGCGACCTCGCCGTGTCACCCGACGGCACGCTGTTCGCGGTCGGCGGCGGCGGCACCGGCGCGCCCGCGCTGTGGCAGTACGATCCGGCGAGCGGCGCCGTCACGAGCCTCGGCGTCCCGAGCGCGGCCGTGACCCTGGCGCGCGCCGTCGCAGCGACCGACAGCACGGTGTACTTCGGTGCCGGGAGCACCTTGGGCGGCGGAGGGAGCGCGGGCCGCGCGGCGCTGTACGCGTACGACCGCGTGACTCGCGCGTACATCGATATCACGCCGTCCGAGATGATGCCGGATCCGAGCATCCGCGAGCTCGCGATCGACGGCGACCGCCTGCTGGTGTCGACGGCCGGCTCGACCCAGCCGACGAAACTCGCCGCGATCTCGCTGGCCGACCACACGTCGTACCGCGTCGCGACGTCGGTGGGAAAGACGGCGAAGAACTTCGCGGTGGTGGGCGATGAGGTCTTCTGCGCGAACGAGACCGGGCTCGTCCGCTGGAATCCCGCGCAGGGCGCCCTCGACGCGGTCGTTCCCGGTATCGACCTCGGCGAGATCTGGGGCGTCGACCCGTGGCAGGGCGGCCTCGCCGTCACTTCCGGCTACGGCTTCGTGGTGCTGCTCGACACCGATGGCGCGGTGATCGAGCAGATCGACCTCGGAGATGCCGGAGCGCCGGTCAGCGCGCAGGCCTGCATGGGCATCGCGGTCGGTGCCGGGTTCGCCTACGTCGGCGGCAACGGCACCATCGCGCGGCACGATCTCGCCGGCGGTGCGGTCGTGAATCTCCGTGTTCCCGGTGAGGCGAAGGACGCCGAAGTGCTCGACGGCGTCTTGTACACCGGGCAGTACAGCTCGCAAGGGATCTGGGCCTACGACCCCCGTTCGGGTGAGTCGATCCATCGTGCAGCGTCGTTCCCGTCAGCGCAGAACCGTCCGCTGGACACGAACTGGGATGCCGACAACGGACTGCTCCTCGTCGCGGCGCAGGCCGACACGGAGGGCGGCGGGTCGCTCTGGACCTTTGATCCGGCCACCGGCGTCAGCACTTGCGCCGTGAACCCGATCGACGCGGTGCAACTCGTGCGCGCCGTGATCGCGGTCGACGGGGTCGCCTACCTCGGCGGCGACAACGCTCAGAAGACGGGGCCGCGCGGCACGGTCGTGGCGTGGGATCCTGTGGAGAGCCGCGAACTGTGGCGCATCGAGACCGGCCTGCCGAACGGTATCGCCGCGCTGGAGAGCCACGGGCGTCACCTCTTCGCGCTCACGATCAAGGGCGGGCTGGTCGTCATCGACCGACCGCGGCAGCGGATCGTGCACACCGCCGATCACGGCGCATTGGTCAAGGGCTTCGCGGCACTCAAGTCGGCGCGGGGCGTGATCTACGGGGTCTCCGACTCGACGCTGTTCCGCATCGATCCGACGACCTTCGCCGTGACCGTCGTCGTGGCCGACATCAACGGCGGCTGGTACAGCGGTCCGCATCTGAACACCGACGAGGACGGCGCGATCTACACCCTCCGCGGCCGCACGCTCGTGAAGGTCGAGGACTGGCCCCAGGGCTGAGCGGGATTCGGCCGAGCGCGGCGAAACGCCCCGGCCGGGGATGAACCCCGGACGGAGCGTTCCGTCTCGTTTGGCGAGATCAACTGATCTTCTTGCGGTACGAGACCATCGCCAGCACGTAGGCGACGACGAGGATGCCGACGCACCAGGCGAGTGCCACCCAGATGTCGTTGCCGACCGGCTTCTCGGCGAACAGCGCCTGGATCGTGTTGACGATCGAGGTCACCGGCTGGTTCTCGGCGAACCAGCGCACCGGACCCGGCATGGTGTCGGTCGGCACGAACGCCGAGCTGATGAACGGCAGGAAGATGAGCGGATACGAGAACGCGCTCGCACCGTCGACGGTCTTCGCGCTGAGGCCTGCGATGATCGCCAGCCAGGTGAGGGCGAGGGTGAACAGGAGCAGGATGCCGATCACGCCGAGCCACGCGGCGACGCTCGCCCCGGTGCGGAATCCCATCAGGAATCCGACCGCGAAGATGATCGCCAGCGTGATGATGTTCGCGACCAGAGACGTGATCACGTGCGCCCACAGCACGCTCGATCGGGCGATCGGCATGGAGTGGAACCGCTCGAAGATGCCCGACTGCATGTCCGTGAAGAGACGGAACGCCGTATAGGCGATGCCCGACGCGATCGCGATCAGCAGAATGCCGGGGAGCAGGTAGTTCACGTAGTTCTCGGTGCCGGTGCTCTGCTGGAGCGCCCCGCCGAAGACGTACACGAACAGCAGCATCAGGGCGATCGGGGTGACCGCCGTGGTGATGATGGTGTCCGCGCTGCGGAAGATGTGCCGCATGGAGCGGCCGGTGAGAGTCGCCGTGTCGGCGACGAAGTGCGTGCTCATGCTGCGTTCTCCTTCTGGCTGTTCTGCGGGCCGATGAGCGTGAGGAAGATCTCCTCGAGGGTGGGCTGCTTCTCCACGTACTCGACCTTCGCGGCCGGCAGCAGCTGCTTGAGGTCGGCGAGTGTGCCGTTGGCGATGATGCGGCCCTCGTGCAGGATCGCGATGCGGTCGGCCAGCTGCTCGGCCTCGTCGAGGTACTGCGTGGTGAGCAGGACGGTGGTGCCCGTGTTCGCGAGCTCCTTCACCACGTCCCACACCTCGATGCGGGCCTCGGGATCGAGGCCGGTCGTCGGCTCGTCGAGGTAGATGACCTCGGGGCGTCCGACCAGGCTCATCGCGATGTCGAGCCGGCGGCGCATGCCGCCGGAATAGGTGCCGGCCTTGCGCCCGCCGGCATCCGTCAGCCGGAACTTCGCCAGCAGCTCATCCGCGATCTTCCCCGCGTCGGGGAGGTGGCGGAGCTTCGCCACCAGCACGAGGTTCTCACGACCCGTGAGCACCTCGTCGACCGCGGCGAACTGCCCGGTGAGGCTGATGGACTGACGCACCTTGAGCGGGTCGGCGGCGACGTCGTGCCCCTGCACGGTGGCCGTGCCGGCATCCGCTTTCAGCAGTGTGGACAGGATGCGGACCACGGTGGTCTTGCCGGCGCCGTTCGAGCCGAGAAGGGCGAAGATCGACCCCTTCTGCACCTCGAAGTCGACACCGCGCAGAACGTGCAGGTCCTTGTACGACTTCTCGATGCCGCGCACCGAGATGGCTGCGTTCGTCATGACTCCTCCTTCTGCTTCGCGTCGTCGAACGCCTTGATGAGGCGCGCGCGCTCCTTGTCGATCCACTGCCGACCGCCGTAGGCCGCGGCGTAGTTCTCGGCGAACTCGACCGGGTCGTCGCCGACGATCGCACTGACGGGCGTGCCGTCGATCGCGGCGCGCTCCCACAGGTCGGCGATGTCGAGGAACATCTTCACGATGGTGTCTCCGTCGGTGACCCCGCCGTAGTACATGTTGTAGCGCTGCTGGGCCTTCGCCATCTCGCGGTACGGCTCGGGGAGGGCGTTGATGCGGGCCTGCGCCTGCTTGTACTGCTTCTTCTCTTCGAGCGATCCGGTGATCGCCTCGATCCACTTCGCGGCCATGGTCAGTTCTCCTTGTTGTTCGTGGTGGTGGTGTTCAGCTGTTCGATGTGCTGCGCGAGGAAGTTCCAGGTCTTCCAGAAGTCCTCGAGCTCCTCGCGGCCCTGCGTGTTGAGGGAGTACACCTTGCGCGGCGGTCCCTTCTCGCTGGGAACCTTCTCGACGTCGACGAGGCTCTTCTGCTCGATCCGCACGAGCAGTGCGTAGATCGTGCCCTCGGCGATGTCGGCGAACCCGTGGTCTCGCAGTCGCGTGGTGATCTCGTATCCGTATGCCGGCTGCTCGGCGAGGAGCGCCAGAACGAGGCCCTCCAAGGTGCCTTTGAGCATCTCGGTCATCTGCTTGCCCATCAGGCCCTCCTTTCCTTGATCTCGGTACTCAGTGTTGCTGGGTACCACTACAAAGTAACACTGAGTACCGGTACTTAGCAACACCGAATACCAATCCTTTCCCGAAAAGATCGCTGATACCCCAGTGGGGTATTCTGTCGACGAGGCCACCGCGCCGGTACGACGAAAGAGGCAGACATGAACATGAAGATCGCAGCCGCAGTCCTCCTCGCGGGGGCGCTGGTGCTCGTCGGATGTGCGAGCCCTGCACCGAGCGACCATTCCTCCATGCCGGGCATGGACCACGGGTCGTCGAGCGCACCGGCATCCGACGCGAATGAGGCCGACGTGATGTTCGCCAGCATGATGATCGGCCACCACCAGCAGGCGATCGAGATGTCCGACCTGGTGCTGGGCAAGGACGACGTCGACGAACGGGTCGTCGATCTGGCCGAGCGCATCAAAGACGCGCAGGCGCCGGAGATCGAGCAGATGCAGGGCTGGCTCGACGACTGGGGCGTCGACGCGCCAGACGCCGGCGGCATGGAGCATGGCGACGGCATGATGAGCGAAGACGACATGGCAGCCCTCGAGAAGGCATCCGGCGGGGAGGCATCCAGGCTGTTCCTCGAGCAGATGATCGTGCATCACGAGGGCGCGATGGAGATGGCCGAGGCGCAGATCGCCGACGGTGAGAACGCGGATGCCGTCGCTCTCGCCGAGGACATCGTCTCTGCGCAGAGCGACGAGATCGCCGAGATGAGAGAGATCCTCGCCTCGCTCTGAGGTGCGCCCTCGACTC
>Ga0308158_10000227_pt1 | contig 119525 bp, 102 predicted proteins | sample PhyBR2_FD_201038 | JGI IMG/M metagenome (GOLD analysis project Ga0308158, IMG submission 201038) | Phyllosphere microbial communities from UC Gill Tract Community Farm, Albany, California, United States - DLSLB.R2 | ecosystem: Host-associated > Plants > Phyllosphere > Unclassified | place... | reverse complement strand
TAGGCATAAAAACCTTGACGAGCTAGTAATGTGCCGCTACCGCTTTAGGTAATCTGATATTTAATTTAAGTAAATAAATAGTAGTCTTTCTTAAATAAGAATATATCAAAACAAATCTAAAGGACGACTTTTTTTATTGGATTTGCTATAGATTTAAGACTAAAAAACTAATCCTCCCGGCTTCCATCATCAGCCATTCTTACCATTTTAGGTTCAAATTTGGCCACCACATCAACCAGTTCGGTTTGTGCGGCCATTACCTTGTGGATATCTTTATAAGCCATTGGGGCTTCGTCTAAACCAGCACCAATTAAAGTAACGTTATGGTCTTTCAAAATGGCTTTCATATCCGATTTGGTGATCGATTGGATTGCTTTCGTTCTACTCATTTGTCTACCCGCGCCATGCGAAGCTGAATTGATCGAACTGAGTTCGCCTTTTCCTCTTACCAAAAATCCTGGAGCAGTCATACTTCCCGGGATAATTCCCATTACACCTTTGCCAGCGGGTGTGGCACCTTTACGGTGAACAATCACTTCCTCACCATTAATAAGTTCTTTCCAGGCAAAATTATGGTGATTTTCTACTTTGGCTAAAACCTTGGCACCAATGGCCCTTGTTAACCTCTTATGGATCACCTCGTGGCAAGCCGAAGCATAATCGCCGGCTAAATTCATGGCAATCCAATATTCTTGCCCTTCGGCAGTATTAAGATCTAAATAGGCCAGGTTTGCCGCCTCTTTCGGTAATTTACAAATACCTTTCGCCAGTTTGGTATAGTGATCAGCAATGGTTGCGCCCAAGCCACGCGAACCGGAGTGGGTTAGCAAAGCTACATAACGGCCTTTATCGATATTTAAAACCTCATCGCGTTCTGCGAAATCTATAATTCCCCATTCTACAAAGTGGTTGCCACCACCCGATGTACCTAACTGTGCCCAGGCTTTCCCGTGCAGTTTTTTTAAGAAAGGGGTGCTGTTAAAAGCTTCATTTTCTAAAACCTCGTGATCAGCTTTTTCTGTCCCATGGAAGTTTTGTCCTGCACCAAATTTGGTAAAGGCAATTAATTCGCGTTTGTACATGTCATCTTTACCGAAATAATGTTTCTCGGGGATATGAAAAATGCTCAGGGCCATTCGGCAGCCAATATCAACGCCTACTCCATAGGGAATAATGGCATTTCTGGTGGCCAGTACACCACCAATAGGCAGGCCATAACCTTGGTGCGCATCGGGCATTAAGGCGCCCGCTACGGATACCGGTAGTTTCATGGCAGTATTCATTTGGTTTCGCGCACCTTCTTCAATGTAATCGGGGCCAAATACCGCATAGGGTTTCGCATCACTTACCAACTCAATAGTTTCATCTTTTGGTATATTGATTTCTTCAATCATGGCTGTAGCCAGCGTATTTAAAACCGGATCATCCAAAAAGCTTTCCGGGTATTCTTTTACTTTTTTAAATAGGGCCAGTAATTCTTTTTCTTCGGTATCTGCAAAGCTTGCTTTCAGGGTATCCAAAGCCAGGCCCAGTATTTTTCCTTCGGAATAACCTAGTTCAATTAGGTCTTTTCCTGTTATTGTTGTGTTCATGGTTTTATATTTCTTAAGTGTCAGTAGATTGTTCTTAAGAAGGTTATAAAATTAAAACTTATTCTTCTTTTGAACGAGTGCCAATTGTACCAGCTCCCGTTCTTAAATATAATGAGTATTCCCGACGGGGATCGAACCCGCTTCTTTGACGTGAAAGGCCAACGACGCAACCATTTTGTCTTCAGGAACATTTAATTAAAAGAATATACAAATACATTAATCTCGCTTTAATATGAGGCTACAAGTGTAAAATGTGTTGACTTTTTGGACGAAGTAACATTTTTCAACGGCACTCATTTTTTGAGAGAGCGTAATCATTTAAGAGCAAAACTGGCAGGTGTGTATTTACTAGCAGGATTCGAACCTGCACTATATTCAACCAATCGAAGTAACACTTGCACAACGGCACCTTAATTTTTTTAATTAACAGAAGCAAAAAACAACAAAAGTTTACGGGGCATGTCGTGCCGGAGTCGAACCGGATAATCTTGCTGATTTTACAACTTCATTATTCCTCCCCTCAATTGCGACGAAGTAACTCTTGTTTACGGCATCCTGTTTTTATTATAGATAAGGCAATAAGTGATAAAAGACATTTCCCCATGTTCTAAAACTTAAACTATTCTGCGTTAGCAGAAGCTGGAATTGAATCAGCATCCTGGGCTTGAATCCGAAGTAACTTTTATCTACGGCACTTATCAATATTTTATTAAGCAAGGTTAAAGGCAAAAGAGACTGTTTCCTGCTCTACCATTGAGCTATTCTGTTTAAAGAAGTAGGATTCGAACCTACAACCAGGGCGTCCTGAATGCGAAGTAACTCTTTTTTACGACACTTGCTTGTTTTTAATTTTTTTTAAACTCCCGCAACCAAATATTGCGGGAGGAGTTTATAATGTAATCTGTTTGATATTTTCCAAAGCAGACTTGGTGTTTTCCATGGCAGCAAGAATATCGAAAATTTTATCCGACCATCCTGCCAAAAGGTAGACATCGTTTTTTTGTATATTTAAAGGTACTTTACCATAACCCGAAAGATCGAATAAGTACAGTTTTGCATCAGGGGCAATTTTTTTATAATTGGTCCATGATGTTGCGAAAGAATGATTCGTATTATTACTGTTCCACATTTGCGTATCAGTAAATAACATCACTTTATCAATTACTTCTCTATTTTTGATCAGGCTTTCAATAACCAAATGTCCGTTTGTTGAGTAACCCACTTCACCTTCCCGTCTGTAATACTCCTGAACGTTGGCCAAAACATTTCTTTTTGGCATGTTGATTATTTTCCAGGTATCGCCAAACATACCCGATACCACATTTTTGCATTGTGATTGTAACAGCATGGCCAACATCAATCCAACATCGTATAATAATATCGAGCTTTTTGGCGAAATGGCCTGTTGCATTGAGCCAGATACATCACAGGCAATTACTACCGAAGTATCAAAGCCAAAACCTTTTATGTTTTTTGCACTGCACATTACTGCGTCTTCCAAAGCATCTAACACAGCCGAAGCATATTTCGATTTCATGGCTTTGATCTCGCGGTATGCAGATAAAAACCTGAATGGCAATTGTTTTGAACTTAAAACGGCTTTCTCATTTGATAAATAAGCACAGATCATTTCAATGTGGTTGCCCGATACATTGGCTTCCAGTATGTTGCGCAAATTTCTCAACAAGGCCATATAACCAATTTTTTTGCTTTCGATCATTTCTTCCCATTTCCTGGTAAAGGCCAATGCTCTGGCAGATTCATTTATAAATCTGTTTTTACCCAAGGCAGAAAGCTCTGTTTCCCAAGTGTAAGGAGTGGCTAAGCTATCCGACGCGATTTTGTTGAAAATCAACTGTTGATCGGCATCTTTAGCTTTAGGATGTACCAAAAACAAAGCGTCTTTTAATTTCACATCGGCGTTTCTGTTGTATTTAGCAAACTGATACTCATCAAAATTATTGAATGAAGCTCCCAAACCTTTCTGTATCTGTTTAGATAGCCTGTTTAATTTTTTGGTTTGAGTCCGCTCATTCGCGATTTGATAATAAGCCAGCAACTCGGTAATCTCATCTGCCCTTAGTACAACCCTATTTACCGTTTTGCTCACGATTGAATTACCTGACGCTTTTCTTGCCAATTCTACTGATAAAACCATTGGTATTGATCTTAAATTCATTTCAGTTCTGGCATAAACAGCCAACCTTGCGATAAATTCAGGATTGCATTTTTCAATTAGATCCTTAATCCTTTCCAGCCTGCTGTTTCCGGCTTCGTAAAACGAATCGTTCAATCCTGTAGTAACAACTGCAGTATACAGTTCCATTTCAGGGCTCATTAAGTATGCTTTTGCACCTTCGTGATTTAATGTTACTTGTGTGTTCCTGTTAAAAAAATTGAATTTCATAATCGTTTTAATTAAGTGGTTAATCTTTTGTTTTATCAGTGCAAATATCTTTGCCGTTCTGACATTACAAAGATGCCACCACCACTGCGCGGAGGAATTGCGTAGTTGAAAATATTTTGCTTGTTTTTATTTAACTGATTGATTTTAAGTTTGATAAAATTTATATTTTAATCGAATTCGTGTTTTTTGAGGTTCATTGCGCAATTGTATTGCGTAGTTGTACGAAACTTAGTTATCTTTAACAGAAGCTTAAGTGCCAGATTTTTAACCCTCATCACCAAAACACGTAAAATGGCCATTAATAAATTAGCCCTCATCCGTTATAAAACCATCGACGATTGTTTGAAAAACCGTTTCCGTAAATGGACGCTCGACGATATTATTGAAAAGGTTGCCGAAACCCTTTACGAGCTGGAAGGCATAACCAGTGGCGTAAGCAAACGCACCATACAAGCGGATATCCAATTGATGCGGAGCGATAAGCTTGGCTACAATGCGCCGATTGTGGTAAAAGATAAACGGTTTTATGCTTATGAAGATCCGGGTTTTAGCATTACAAAAGCTCCGATTAACCATGCCGATGTAGATAAGATGAAAGAGATTGTAGGTGTGTTGAAGCAGTTTAACGCTTTTAATTATTTCGACGAAATGAGCGATATGATTGCCCGTTTGGAGAATAACCTCTACAAATCGACCAAACAGAGTGGCAATAACATCCAGTTAGAAAGCAATAAGCTGGTTAAAGGACTGGAGTGTATACCCCCACTTTATCAGGCAGTTTTAAATAAGCGTTCGTTGCTGATTGAATATAAGTCGTTCAAGGCACAGCAGGCGCAACAGGGGATTTATTATCCATACCTGTTAAAAGAATACAGAAACCGCTGGTTTTTGATCTGCAAAGCGAAAAAACGTCCTGGGATCTTAAATCTGGCTTTAGATCGGATTGTCGAATTTCAGGAACTGCCCAACGAAGAATTTTTGGCTTATGAAGGGGTAGATTTTGACCGCTACTATGAAGATCTGATCGGGGTGAGCAAAAACGAGAAAGACCGGGCACAGAAGGTAATCTTAGAATTTGCCAACTATCATGCACCTTATGTTGTAACGAAACCGCTGCATTCATCGCAGGTGATATTGTCTAAAAACGATAAAACAACCATTTTTAGGATCGATGTGGTATTGAACTATGAGTTGGAGCGGGAGATTTTGGGCTTTGGAGAATGTGTTAAAGTACTATCTCCACGATTTTTAATTGCTAAAATTAAAAAAAGGTTAGCCCAAACTTACGAGCAATATGCACCCATTCAAAAACCTGAAAAAGTTATTGCTGAAAATACATTGGTTTAGTTAAACGTTTTAGTAATTGAATTCTTATTTGTATTTTGAAGGCTCAAAAACCAATTATGAGCAGAACCAAATATATCCTATTACTTGTTATCGCTTGTGCGATGAACACCTTTGCTCAGCAGGCAACCCCGCAATGGCGTCCCAGCTACCACTTTACCGCGCCGGCAAACTGGCTTAACGATCCGAACGGATTGATTTACCTGAATGGCGAATACCATTTGTATTATCAGTATAACCCATTCGAAAATAAATGGGGGCACATGAGCTGGGGGCATGCCAAAAGTAAAGACCTGGTGCATTGGGAAAATCTACCGGTTGCCATTCCCGAGAAGATTACCAAAGACACTACTACCATGATTTTTTCGGGCTCGGCTGTTTTGGATAAGCAGAATGTAAGCGGATTGGGAAAAGGTAAAGCGCCAGTTTTGGCTTTTTATACGGCCGATTTGCCTAAGCAACGTAACGAATCGCAGTATATGGCATATAGTAATGATGGAGGGTTAACTTTTACCAATTACGCGAAAAACCCCATCATCGATTTAAATAAAAAAGATTTTCGTGATCCGAATGTGTGGTGGCATGAGGCCTCTAAACAATGGATTATGACGGTTGCGATGGTTGATGAGCATCAGGCGCGGTTTTACGGCTCAAAGAACCTGAAAGACTGGACCATGCTCAGCGATTTTGGAAAGCAAGGCAATCAGGGCAGTGGCTGGGAATGCCCTTTTATTATCCCACTGGCAGTAGATGGAAATAAGAATAACACGAAATGGGTGCTGATGATTTCGCTATTTGGGCCAAAGGGACCAACCATGCAATATTTTGTCGGCGATTTTGATGGCAAAACTTTTAAAAATGACAATGATGGCCAGTTAACTTTGCTGGTAGATGATGGCGATTCGTTTTATGCGGCCATTCCCTGGAATAATGCACCTAATGATAAACGCATTCTTTTAGGCTGGTTGCAGCCGGGTGGCAAAGAAACCTTTCCGTGGAAAGGACAGATGTCTATCCCCAGAGATTTAGCATTAAAAACTACGCCTGATGGGGTAAGGTTGTTTCAACAGCCGAGTTCGGTTATTGCTGGTAACCTTAAAAAGCTTGCCCAAAACCGAGTGGTTTCCAAACAAAACCTCCTTGTTGATGGTGAACTGAAACTGGATGATATTAACAATGCAAATTGGATTGAAGCCGAATTTGATTTAAGTAATTCGAAAAACGCAGGGATCAAACTGGCGCAATTGAAAGACGCGGAAGGAAAAGTGATTAAAGAAATTGAAGTGGGTTACCGGACCGATAAAAATGAGCTGTATGTAGATTGCTCGCGCTCAGAAAAAGGTATTAAAAACGATAAGAATATTATTCAAACTGCTAAGCTGAATGCTGTGGGAGCTAAAATGAAAATTCAGATCCTGATTGATAAATCATCGCTGGAAGTCTTCGGTAATGGTGGTGAAAAGGTAATCTCGACGATGATTTTTCCAGATGAGAAAGCAACAGGTATTACTGCTTTTTCAAAAGACGGTAAAAGCACTGTAAGTAGTTTAAAGATTTGGGATTTGAGCAATAAATAGTTGAAATTGTCATTGCGAGGAGGAACGACGAAGCAATCTTAATGCGATCGCTAATAATGGGATTGCTTCAGCTCACATCGCCCGGCTTCGCAATGACGGTAGTATATTATACAAAAAAACCTTTTCGAAGTGCTTCGAAAAGGTTTTTTGTTATAGACTTCCGACTCCGGACTAACTTTTAAATTCGCTTGTTTTATGGAAATCGATATCAGGGTAATCCTGTTTCGTTAAATTAATCATGTACTCACTATCAGCCAGGTAAACCGGGTTGGCCTCTTTATCAAAGCCAATGTGTTGTTGCTTGCGTTTTACAAACTCATCCAGTTTCTTCTTATCTTCTGAAGTTACCCAGCTCGAACGGGTATAACTTAGCGTGCGGAAACGACATTTTGCACCATACTCGTGCTCTAAACGGAAATTAATTACTTCAAACTGAAGTTCACCCACCGCACCGATTACTTTTCGGTTTCCGGGCTGCATCACAAATAACTGCGCCACACCCTCGTCGGTTAACTGTTCAATTCCTTTTTCCAGTTGTTTAGTACGCATTGGATCCATGTTTTCTACCTCTTTAAAAATAGAAGGTGAGAAGCTCGGAATTCCTTTAAACTGTAGTTTTTCGCCTTCTGTTAGCGTATCACCAATTTTGAAATTACCACTATCGTACAAACCAACCACATCACCTGGCCAGGCTTCTTCAACAATACTTTTCTCGTTGGCCATGAAATCCATCGGGTTAGAGAATTTCAGTTTTTTATCCTGGCGGGTATGGTAATAAAATTTGTTGCGTTCAAATTTACCAGAGCAGATCCTTAAAAAGGCAATCCTGTCGCGGTGTTTAGGGTCTAAGTTGGCGTGGATTTTAAATACAAAACCACTAAAATTTTTCTCTTCCACCAACACATCGCGCTCTTCAGCCTCGCGGTGTTTCGGACTTGGTGCAATATCAATAAAAGTATCTAAAAGCTCTTTAATACCAAAGTTGTTAATGGCACTTCCAAAAAACACAGGGGCCAATAATCCTTCGGTATATAAATCTTTATCCACTTTACCATAAATTCCGTCAACGAGTTCTACATCGTCTTTTAAAGATTTAATTTCCGAATCTTTAAGGTAATCCAGAAGCGAAGCATCGTTTAAATCGTTTGCGGCAACTACCGAGTCGGTAACCTTGGTTTTATCAGAATTGAATAGATTTAAGTGCTTGTTATAAATGCTGTAAACTCCTTTAAAAGTATGCCCTTGACCAATGGGCCACGAAAGCGGGCATAAACTGATGTTTAGCTTTTCTTCAATCTCATCCAGTAAATCATAAGCTTCCTTACCTTCTCTATCCATTTTGTTAATGAAGATAATTACCGGAGTATTCCGCATACGGCAAACCGACATCAGTTTTTCGGTTTGTTCCTCCACACCCTTTACACAGTCGACCACTAAAATTACGCTATCTACTGCCGATAGTGTACGGTAAGTATCTTCAGCGAAATCTTTGTGACCCGGTGTATCCAGAATATTAATGCGTTTACCGCTATATTCGAAACCCATAACCGAAGTCGCAACAGAAATACCACGTTGCTTTTCAATCTCCATAAAATCGGAGGTATTGCTTTGGTTGGCCTTATTTCTTTTTACCGCACCAGCCGTGTTGATGGCACCACCAAACAGTAGAAATTTTTCTGTAAGGGTAGTTTTACCCGCATCGGGGTGACTAATAATGGCAAAGGTTTTACGTTTTTCTATTTCAGGGTTAAGCATAATAAAAAGGAAATTATAAGATAGGTGGAAGCGTTAAAGAAATCTTGCTAAAAGAAGAATTTTAGATTTTTGCTCCATGAGGCTGCAAAGATACGAAAAACTAGCTAATTGTACTATCGTCCAGGGTTTAAACGCTGGACGATTTCGAGCGGTATTTAATAAAAACAAAATAATCCTGAAATTCTATAAATCATACTTATTTTTGTGCTAAAATGTTTAGCTTTATTTATCCTCCCTGTTTTAGCAAACTAAAATTTTATTGCCGATGCCTACATTAGAAGAAACTTCTATGCCCGCTGAAATTGCGGCTAAATTTGTGAATTACACCTCAAAGCATGTTTTCTTAACAGGGAAAGCAGGAACAGGTAAAACTACTTTTTTGCGGAAATTAATTCAGCTTACGCATAAAAAAGCGATGATTTGCGCACCTACAGGTATTGCAGCCATTAATGCCGCTGGTGTTACCATTCATTCGCTTTTTCAGCTGCCTTTTGGTGCTTTTTTCCCCGATGCTGCTGGGAGTGTTATCAATCAGAACATCACCTTTAACTTTAATACGCCACGTACTATGGTTAAGCATTTAAATATGCAGGGAAATAAAAGGCGGATGATTCAGGAACTCGAGCTGTTGGTGATTGATGAGGTGAGTATGTTGCGGGCCGATATGCTGGATGCAATTGATTTTTCGTTACGCTATATCCGTAGGAATAAAAATGTGCCTTTTGGTGGTGTACAGTTGTTATTTATTGGCGATTTGCACCAGTTGCCGCCTGTAGTTAAAAACGATGAATGGCGGGTAATGGCCGGCTTTTATAAGAGTATTTATTTTTTTGATGCACTGGCGCTGCAAAATAACCCTCCGGTGTATATTGAACTGGATAAGATTTACCGCCAGGATGATTCGGTTTTTATCGATCTGCTGAATAACCTGCGCAACAATCAGATTACCGCACAGGATACGGCTTTATTACAGCAACATTTTATCCGTGATTTTAAACCTGCTGCAACGGAGAATTACATTACCTTAACCACACACAACAATAAAGCCGATGCCATAAACCGTGATCGCTTAACACAGCTGACGAGCAAATCATACTTCTTTGATGCGAAGGTTAGCGGTGAGTTTAGTGAACATGCTTATCCGAATGATAAAAGCCTGGAGCTTAAAGTTGGTGCACAGATTATGTTTATTAAAAATGATATGACTGCCGAGAAACGCTATTACAATGGTAAAATAGGGGTTGTGCACCATATCGAAAAAGGTGTGGTAGAAATAGAACTACCAGAGGATAAAACGGTGATCCAGATTTCGCCTTACACCTGGGAGAATGTAAAATACAAACTTAACGAGGCCACTAACGAAATTGAGGAAAATGTTGCGGGTTCTTTTGTTCAATATCCAATAAAACTAGCCTGGGCTATTACGGTGCATAAAAGTCAGGGTTTAACATTTGATAAAGCGATTATTGATATCGGCGATGCCTTTGCCCCCGGACAAGCTTATGTTGCCCTTTCACGTCTGCGTTCTCTCAAAGGATTGGTGTTAACGTCGCATTTACGAGATAGTGGTTTACAGCAAGATCAAAACATCCATTATTTTTCTAAAACCAAGCAACCTGCAGAGGTGCTTGATCAGCAGATTAGTGCCGAGAGTTACGATTTTATCAGAACTTATTTATTATCGGCTTTCGATCTGAATATGGTGCGCTATTATTTTAAAGAGCACATGCAAACTTTTGATAAGAGTGAAGCCAAATCGACCAAGCAGCGCTACGATGACTGGACGATGGATTTATATAAGGATTTCCAGAAAATTACGGTAACAGCCGATACATTTATTAACCAGCTTAAAAACCTTTTTGCCCAGCAAACCGAGCATACTTTATTTAATGTGTCGAAAAGGGTTCATGCTGCGGTAAAGTATTTTAGTCCTTTAATTAAAGAGGTGTCAGATAAATTTTTAATCCAGATTGAAGCCATAAAGGAAGAAAAACAGATTAAAACTTATTTAACCGAATTGCTTGAACTGGAAATTGTGATTTACGAACAATTGAAAAAAATCCACAAAAGTAAAGCCCTGCTTGAAGCCATTATTGATGGAAAAGAATTCAGCAAGGCTGATACCGATGCCCTTTTAAATACAGTTGAAAGAGAGGCGCAGTTAAAAAAGGCAATTACCCTTAAAGGAACGGCACTAAAAGTGAGAACTGCTGCTGAGAAGAAAAAGAAAGAGCCTAAACCCGACACTAAATTATTAAGCTTTGAATTGTACAATGAAGGCAAAACCTTAGCTGAAATTGCGAAGGAACGGGGCTTATCGCTGGGCACCGTAGAGGGGCATTTGGCTTACTATGTTTCTACCCAGCAACTGGATGTAGCAAAGCTGGTGAAACCCAATAAAATCAGAAATATTACCGATGCAGTTGAAAGTCAGAAAACGAAATCGATGGCTACTATCAGGGAGTTTCTCGGTAAGGATTATTCTTTCGGCGAGATAAAAATGGTGCTGGCATCGTTGTTTCCAACTGAGGAATAGTGGATGTTGTAACCATATAAGTGATTTAAGAAGATAGGATGAATAAAGCGGTTTTAAAAACATGTTTTTGCATTAAATATTATTGAATTAAATTTAAATGCTCTTACTTGCCTTATATGGTTAAATATTTTAATAAGTCTTATCTTAGCATTTGTGGAGAAAGTTAACGTTTTAGCGCAATACATGCCTGCCGAGGCAGCACCGCTAATTGCCAAGTGGATTGATTATTTTCAGTGCGAATTTAAGATCTCCAAAACCCGGTCTACCAAACTGGGCGATTACCGCCATCCTTTCCGTGATAAAGGCCACCGCATTTCGGTTAATTTTAACCTAAACCACTATGCTTTCCTGGTAACCACCGTACATGAGTTTGCCCACCTGTTAACTTGGAACGACTTTAAGAATAAGGTAAAGCCACATGGTACCGAATGGAAGAAAAACTTCCAGCGCATGATGGTTCCCTTTTTTGACATGAACATTTTTCCCGATGATATCCATAAAGCGATAGATAATTACATGTCGAACCCTGCAGCTTCGAGCTGTTCTGATTTACAGTTATCGCGTGCATTAAAAAAATACGATGCTGATACAACAGATATCTTGCATGTAGAGCAATTACCTGCTAATGCAAATTTCAAAATTAAAGATGGGCGTCGTTTCACCAAAGGTGAGCGCATCAGAAAACGTTACCGCTGTGTGTGTTTAGATGATAAACGCGTTTACCTGTTTAATCCGCTGGCTGAGGTGTTTTTGTTAGATTAACGTATTTTATCGTGTTGCTGAACTTGTTCAGCATCTCTTTCTTAGGCTTGAAATAAGTTTATTGTTTAGCTTTTCTTTTGCAGATCGCGTTAAACCAACCTAAACTCATCCCCATCAAATAAACCTTTATCGCTTAGTTTCAGGTGTGGTATAACCAAAAGGGCCATAAAAGAAAGCGTCATAAAAGGAGCAAGGAGGGTTGAGCCCAAATCTTTAGCATATTGATCGATAGCGGTGTAACAAGTGGCAACCTCGTAGCCATTATGGTTGCTCATTAAACCAGCAACCGGTAGGGGCAGCACCTCTTCTTTTCCATTACCTAGAGCTACAACGCCACCGGTTTCCTTAATTACCAGATTTACCGCCTCACATATACTTTTATCATCAACACCCACGGCAATAATATTATGGCTGTCGTGCGCAACGCTTGATGCAATTGCACCCTGTTTTAATCCAAAATTTTTGACAAAGGAAATGGCAATGGGCGCATCGTGATAGCGGTTAACCACTACCATTTTCAAAATATCGTTGGCTAAATCACTCCCTATGTTCCCGTTTTCTACCTTTGGCGTAGCCAGTAATTTATTGGTAATCAACTGACCGTCTAAAGCCTCTATAACCGGAATTTGGGGCTGATTTTTGTATGGTAGAACAAAATCTTCTTCCTTTTTTGGACTGCACTCAAAATGATTAATCGATTCTTTGCTCGCAACATGGTTGATCCAATTACCCACCATTTTGCCATTTTCGGCAAGTAAAGAACCATTTATATAAGTTTGTTTAACCTTAAAGTTAATTAGATCTTCTATCACAATAAAATCGGCATCATCATTTACCTGTAAAGCACCAACATCAAGTTTATAATGCAATATTGGGTTAATACAGGCTGCACGGAGCACTTTAAAAACATCAATGCCTTTAGCTACAGCTCTTGCACAAATGTCGTTGATGTGGTTTTCCACTAAACTATCCGGGTGCTTATCATCGCTGCAAAACATCATCATTTCCGGCCAATCGTGAAGCAAATGGATGAGTGCCTCGAAGTTTTTAGCGGCACTGCCTTCGCGAATCAGGATTTTCATGCCACGCTGTAGTTTATCCAGTGCTTCTTCGGCGGTAAAACATTCATGGTCGGTAGAAATACCTGCATCGATATATTTTTGGGCTGCATCGCCCCGCAAACCTGGTGCATGCCCGTCAACGGGTTTACCCAACTGGTGGGCGGCTGCAATCTTTTTTAAAACTTCCTCATCTCTGTATAAAACCCCCGGAAAATTCATCATCTCGCTGAGGTATTTAATCTCCGGGCGTTCTAAAAGTGCTTTAACATCATCGTGGTTTAGCTCGGCCCCAGCCGTTTCGAAAGTGGTGGCAGGAACACAACTCGGCGCACCGAAATTGAATTTAAAAGGCACGGTATTCCCGTTTTGGATCATAAACTCTACGCCTTCCATACCGCATACATTGGCAATTTCGTGCGGATCGCTAATCGTAGCTACGGTACCATGTACAACAGCCAGTCGGGCAAATTCGCTTGGGATTAACATGCTGCTTTCGATGTGCACATGGCTATCGATAAAGCCCGGCGTGATAAACGGACTGCCTGGTCGTTCTTCCGAAATTTTGGTAATCGATTTTATCTTTCCAGCTTCAACCCCTATTTCGCCAAAAAAAATATTTCGCTTGGTGATATTAACTATGTTTCCGCTGACTTTGAAAGTGCTCATTTGTTTTTGATGTTTAACTGGTTAATTGTATCAACCGGCTAACTGTTTAGATAAACCTACAATTAACCAATTTAAACAGTTTGTACGATTAACCCTCTTTAATATTTTAATAATTTATCAATCGTTTCGGCTAATCTTGCTTTAGCTAAAAAATCATCTTCGAGCACCTTATTCATTGGAATGGCCGTGTCTAAACTTGCACAACGCATTACAGGTGCATCGAGGTGGTTAAATAGATGTTCTCCAATCCAGGCCGAAATTTCAGCACCGAAACCATTGGTTAGTGTGTCTTCGTGTAAAATCAATACCCTTCCAGTAACTTTTACAGCCTCTTTAACAGTTGCCTGGTCCCAGGGCTGAAGTGTACGCAAATCAACCAGCGTTGCTTCTAACTCAGGATGATCATTTAAATATGCTAAAGCCCAATGCACACCCAGGCCATAGGTGATAATGGAGAACTGCTTACCGGTTTTTAAGGTTACTGCCTTGCCAATTTCGTTGGTGTAGTAGCCATCGGGTACCGGAGTGGTTAAATTTCTGTACAGGTATTTATGTTCAAAATAGATAACCGGATTAGGGTCGGCAATTGCTGCCAAAAGCAAACCCTTCGCATCTTCAGGAAATGCAGGATAAACAATTTTTAATCCCGGTGTTTTGGTAAACCAGGCTTCATTGCTTTGAGAATGGAAAGGACCGGCTCCTGTTCCTGCGCCGGTAGGCATACGTACCATAACATCGGCTTTTTCTCCCCAGCGGTAATGCGTTTTCGCCAAATTATTCACAATCTGATTAAAACCAACGCTTACAAAATCGGCAAACTGCATTTCTACAACAGCTTTATAGCCATTAATGGATAGACCTAAACCTGCTCCAACAATGGCCGATTCGCAAATAGGGGTGTTGCGAACCCTGCCTTTACCATATTTGGCAGTAAAACCATCCGTAATTTTAAAAGCCCCACCATATTCGGCAATATCCTGCCCCATTAAAACCAGGTTGGGATATTTTTCCATAGCCAGGTCGAGCGCATCGCTAATGGCATCTAAATATCTTTTTTCGGTCGAAGAATGGCCCGGTTGAACGATTTCCTGTTCGAAAGGGAAATACATGTCTTGTTCCTCCTGAAAAGCATTAGCAATAGGTTCGGGCTCATTAAAAGCTTCTTCAACTTCTAATTCAATATTCTTTTTTATTTCAATTTTGATATCGATAACCGAAGAGGATGTTAATACGCCCTGCTCAATTAAATAAGCCTCATAATTGCTGAGTGGATCTTTCTTTTCCCATTCATCAAATAACTCCTGCGGAACATATTTGGTGCCTGATGCTTCTTCGTGGCCACGCATCCTGAAGGTCATGCATTCTACCAAAACAGGTCTTGGATCTTTTCTAATCTCCATAGCCAGCTGATTAATAGTATCGTACACTTCAAGGATGTTATTTCCGTCAATTTGCCGGCCTTCAATGCCGTAACCAATGGCTTTATCAACCAGGTTTTTACACCTAAACTGTTCTGATTTTGGGGTAGAAAGGCCATAGCCATTATTCTCAATCAAAAAGATAACAGGAAGGCCCCAAACAGCTGCAACATTAACAGCTTCGTGGAAATCGCCTTCACTGGTTGCACCCTCGCCGGTATAAACTAAAGTGGCATGCTGTTTATTCGCCAGCAGGTCGGCCAATGCAATGCCATCAGCCAGGGCCATTTGTGGACCTAAATGGGAAATCATCCCTACAATTTTATAGTCTTGTGTACCGAAATGAAAGGAGCGGTCGCGGCCTTTGGTAAAGCCTGTTAACTTGCCCTGCCATTGGGCCATTAACTTTTTTAAAGGAATATTACGGGAAGTAAAAACCCCTAAATTGCGGTGCATGGGCAAAATGTATTCTTCGCTTTGCATGGCTAAGGTACTGCCAACCGCAATGGCTTCCTGGCCAATACCCGAAAACCATTTACCTATGCGTCCCTGACGCAATAATTTGAGCATTTTATCCTCCACCATCCGGGGATAAAGGAGCTTTTTGTATAAATTCAATAAGAATTCGTCGTCTTTATCTCTTCGGTTAAAATGCATATTTGGTTGTTTTGGCTAATGGTTTCTGACTAGGATTCCCGGTTCTTTTTCATCTCCTCAAACTGTTTTGCAAACGATTTATCGGCAACTTTTGGCATTTCGCGGTATTTGCCCCAACTCTTTTTAAAGAAGGTTTTGAGCATAAAATTTTTAAACTTTCCACCAAAGAAATCCATCCACTTGCGTTTTTGCATCATCCTGTTGAACATGCTCCAACCCATTTCTTCTTTTTTGCCGTTTTCGTGACCAGCCGCTGCATCTCTTCGGTTTAACAACAGCATTTTATGGATATCGATTTTTACCGGACAAACCTCCGAGCATTTTCCGCAGAGACTGGAAGCATAGCTTAAATGCTTAAACTCCTCCATGCCTTTTAAATGTGGGGTAATAACCGAACCAATTGGTCCACTATAGGTGGTATTGTAGGTGTGTCCACCAATATTTTTATATACCGGGCAGGCATTTAAGCAGGCACCGCAACGGATGCAGTATAAACCTTGCCGCTGATCTTTTTGGGCCAGTAAATTGGTACGGCCGTTATCTAACAGGATTACATACATTTCTTCGGGGCCATCCGTTTCATTTGGCTGACGCGGGCCGCTTAGAATGCTGTTGTAAACCGTTAAATTTTGTCCGGTTCCGTGCGAAGCCAGTAAAGGCCAGAACAAATCCAGATCGGCCATAGAAGGGATTACCTTTTCGATACCAACAATGGCAATGTGGATTTTAGGAAATGTAGTACTTAAACGCGCATTACCTTCGTTTTCGGTGATGGCAATACTTCCGGTATCGGCAATCAGGAAATTCCCCCCGCTGATACCAATATCGGCATTTAAATATTTTTCTCTGAGCAGCTCCCTGGCTTTTTGCACCAGTTGTGGTGGCGTAGCATCGATAGGGGTGCCAAATTTATCGTGAAATAACTGCGCAATATCGGTTGCGCTTAAGTGCATGGCCGGGGTAACAATGTGGTAAGGTGCCTGGCCCAATAACTGAACGATATACTCGCCCAGATCACTTTCCAGCGATTCGATATTGTTTTGCTCCAGAAAGTCGTTCAGGTGGATTTCCTCCGTCGTCATCGATTTGGATTTGATGACGGTTTTGCCATTGTTTCTTTTAATGATATTGAGGATTTCCTGCTGGGCTTCTGCCGCATCATTTGCCCATATCACTTTACCTCCGCGGCGTTGGAAATTCGATTCGAACTCAGGAAGGAACTTATCGAGGTTTTCCATTACCCGCCATTTGACAACGTGGGCCTTTTTTTTAGATGCCTCGAGGTTTTCGAACTTTGACAAGCCGCGCTCAACTGCTGCATTGTATTTACCAATATTGTAATTTATGGTTTTACGATGCGGTAAATCGAAAGCTTTCTCATCAGACTTCTCTAAAAATTCCTCGGCAGTTTTCATCAATGGCAATTTTATTATAGGGGTAACGAAGAATAACTACTTTTAGTTTTTAGCTACTCCGTTAAAAACCAAAGATATGAATTTATGCAGGCACCAAAAGTAATGTGCACAAAAAAAGCCCCAACATTTCGTTGAGGCTTAGTATTTTGAATTATTATTTCTTCGGATTGCCTTTTCCATCCATATCTACTGCCGGACGTTTAGCTCTGTTAGCCAGTTCCCATGCAGTATAATAGGTTAATTTGGCTCTTTTTGCAAGGAGCGGGAAGTTAATTTTACTTACTTCATCGCCTGGTTTGTGGTAATCCTGTTGTAACATTCCATCATAGTAGAAAATAATCGGAATACCTAATTTAGCAAAGTTGTAGTGGTCTGAACGGTAATAAATTTGCTCAGGGTCTTTCGGATCATCGTATTTGTAATCCAGTTTCATTTTGGTATAAGTAGCATTTACCTGCTCGCTTAGATTAGCCAAATCGCTGCTTAACATTCTCGAACCTACTGAGTAAATGTAATTGGCAGAATCTGGTTTGCCCAGATACTCTTCGCCTGTACGGCCAATCATATCGGTATTTAAATCGGCAATGGTGTTGGCAACCGGGAAAACAGGGTGCTCAGAGTACCATTCAGAACCCCAAAGACCTTTTTCCTCCCCAACCACTGTCATAAACAAAATGCTGCGTTTAGGACCTTTGCCCGCTTTTTTGGCATCGGTAAAAGCTTTTGCCATCAATAAAACACCAGTAGTGCCCGATCCATCGTCATCAGCACCGTTGTTTACTTTATCTTTCGCATTTGGATCAGTTTCTAAACCAATGTGATCGTAGTGACCTGTTAAGATCAAAACTTCTTTTTTTAGTACCGGATCAGAACCTTCTAAGTAACCCAAAACATTTTCGCACCTAACTGATGCTTCGTTTTTGGCTGCACTTGCAGAAAAAGGAACGTTTAATACCTGTGAAGCAGGTGCCTGGCTTTCTACTATTTTTTTCTGTAAATCAGCGGCTGTTGTATTCGCACCTTTTAACAAATCGTTTGCAACTGCTGTTGAAATCGAAATGCGCGGGATATCATTTTGTTTTTGAGCCTCGATCGCTGCATTGGTTTTCACCATTACCCTGCCTTTGTTTTGGGCTTGCTTGGTATTCTCGGTAATCCTGTCTACCATAGGATCAATCAGAATGATGGCCTTTACGTTGTTCTCTGCAAAATATTTCGCACGTGTTTCAAGCATGGCACGGTAAGCTGCCCTGTCAATTCTGGTACCTGGCTTTACAGTTGGATCACCGGCACTGAACATCATTACCACTTTTCCTTTAATGTCGGTTCCGTTAAAGTCGTTGTAGTTATCTTTCTTAATTCCGTAACCGATAAATACAATCTGATCGGTAGAGAAAGTGAAACCGTTATCGCTGATTAAGCTTGGTGAAACGATGTAATCTTTCTGATATTCTTTCGGCTGACCATTAACGGTTACATGGCTTTCTTTTAATGTAACGTTTACCAGATTAATTTTCTGGAAATAGCTGCCATCAACAGGGCCTTTTAAGCCGATAGATTTAAAATAATCGCGGATATAATCTGCAGCCATCCAGGCACCTTTGGTTCCTGTTTCGCGACCTTCATACTCATCAGATGCCAAAACAGACAGATGTTTATAGGCATTATCCGGGTTAATGGCCTTGCTAAATTTAATCGCGTCTTTATTGGCCGGGAGCGGTTTAATCTGGCCAAAACAACTTGCCGTAACAAGCGTAGCCAAACCAATGGTTAAAAACTTTTTGTTCATTATGATAATAGTTAGTTGAGTTTCTTGTTAGCACGAAATTTTTTCGACCCGGTTTTGGTGGCGACCGCCTTCAAATGCCGTAGTTAAAAAGGTTTCGGTAATTTTTTTTGCTTCATCTTCTGAAACAAAACGGGCCGGGATACAAAGTACATTAGCGTTATTGTGCTGACGTACCAAAGATGCCACTTCGTTTTCCCAGCATAGGCCTGCCCTAATGCCCTGATGTTTATTTGCTGTTATCGCCACACCATTGGCCGAACCGCAAAGTAAAATACCGTAGGTAAATTCCCCGCTTTCAACAGCCGAAGCAACAGGATGTGCAAAATCAGGATAATCAACTGAATCTGCGGCATAAGGGCCAAAATCTTTTACATCGTAATCCTGTAAAAAATCTTTTAATATTTCTTTGTATTCGAATCCGGCATGATCCGCTCCAATAGCAATTTTAATTTTTGTATCAGACATTGTCAAATTTATAGAGAATTATGAATTCTGTTCGTAATGTTTTTGTTAGTTAGCGTAGAATGCAGCTTCGGCCTTTTTCTTCTTTCTTTCGATATAAGCCGAAACAAAAATACTCAGCTCGTACAATAAGAATAGCGGAGTAGCTACAATCAACATCGTCATGATATCTGGAGTAGGTGTTACGATAGCAGCAATAATTAAAATAATTACAGCGGCATATCTTCTGCTTGCGCGCATCAGCTTAGGGGTCATTAAGCCCAGTTTCGATAAAATGAAAATGATAACCGGAAGCTCAAAAATAATCCCTGTTCCTAAAGTAAGGGTTGCAACTGATGAAAGATATGAATCGACCGTGAAGGTGTTTTTAATCTCAGCACTAACGGTATAACCTGTTAAAAAGTTAACCGATAAAGGGCAAACTACAAAGTAGCCGAAAAGGATACCGATAACGAATAATACAGAAGCAAAAAATACAAAACCACTGGCAGATTTGCGTTCATTCTCATGCAGGGCAGGTTTTACGAAACGCCAAACTTCCCATAACAGATAAGGGAAGCCCACCACAATACCGCACATTACGCAAACATTTAACTGCAGGTTAAACTGACCAGCCATTTCGGTATTGATAATTTCGCCATTGATTTTGGTAATACACATATCCTTACCAAGCGATGGGAAATGCTCAACCAGCTTACACATCATACGGTAGGTCCAAAAATCTGGCTTTTTAGGTCCGAAAATAATTTTATCTAAAATTTCTTCATTGAAATAAAACGCGATACCCGTAAATACGGCAACTGCAATTACTGCTCTGATTAAATGTTTACGAAGTACATCGAGGTGATCGAAAAAAGACATTTCTGCCTCTAGGGTTGTACTTTTTTGCCCGATTGCTTTTGTAAGTGATGTTTTTTTATTGTCGCTCATGTTGAAAACAAAAATACCATTCTATTTGAATAGAATGGTATTTACGTGTTAAATATAGAAATAGTTTATATTATTCTGAGAAATGACTGAAAAAATCGATTCCAGCCCATCTGTAATTTTAAAGCTGCGCCTTAATTATACTCAATTGCTTTAAATTTGCTGCATTGGTGTAATTGAATTGATATACACCATTTTCCCCCGTTACGATCAACGATTTAGGTCCGGCGATAACATCAAAACTTTTGATATTACTTAAATGCTGCAACATATTGTCGCCTATTTTTGTTTTATTGGCGATGTTAAAACTCTTTATTCCATAGTTACCTTCGCATAAAAACAGATTATCGCCGCTGGTGCTTAGGCCATGCGGGTTTTGCATGTTGTAAACCGCAATCTGTTTCGGTTTAGCCGGATCTTCTATATCTACAACCTCCAATTGATTAGTGGCTTGCATGCACATATTACCGGTACGCAAAGTAACATAAGCATATTTTCCTTGCACAACCACCGGATCACAAGCAAAAATGTGGCTGTAAGTAGAGAGTTGCACCGGGTTGGCGGGGTCGTTAGCGCTAAAAATGTGCATGCCCCTATTGGTACCTATAAATAATTTGTTTTCATAAGGGAAGATGGTTTCTACGCCCCAACCTAAATTAATGGCCTTTAAAAAGGTTGGGTTCGACGCTGTTTTAACATCAAATAAACTCAGGTTATTTAATCCCACCGTGTATAAATAGTCGTTCATTAAAGTAAATCTGGCCATTGAACCTCCTTGCCCCGAACCACCTTGCGATGAAGAACTACTATAAGCAGCATCGTAATATATTTTCTCCTTACTCGTTCGTTTTTTTACTACCGTATCTTTATAAGTGTAAAGATATTTTCCGGCACCTGGATTATACAGTTGATTGAAAACATCTGTTACCCTTTTAACCTGCTTGATATTGTTCATGTCAGATAGATCAAAAGCCAGTAAGTCAATAAAATTATCGGCGTAAAGGATATTGTTTTGGATTGCTAAATCTACGTTTCCCGGAATTTTCAGAAAAGCCACATTTACTGGCGCACTTGGATTAGCGTTATTGTAGATGTGAATGCCCTCGTTGGGTTCATTGATGAAAAGAAAATCGTTGTAAATGTAGATTTTCCCTGTTTTTTTGGCCGGAGTTGCTTTAGTAATTCCCGTAGGTAAAGCCCTCATTTCCTTAACAGAAATCATTTTTACAATTTGAATGATCTCATACTCATCTTTTTTGCAAGAAGTAAATACAGCAAATGCAAGCATGAAAAGAACGACGTTAATTAGATTTTTTTTCATTACCAGAGTGTTTTTGAATATAAACGTAATTAGATAACTAAATGCTACATTTGAAGTTAAATATTAATAGTCAGCTATTTATCGAGTGAGAATAAGAAATCAAAATGGAATAAAAAAAGGCTGTCCAAATATTTTGAACAGCCTTTATATGCTTAAACGTTGTAATCGTTTTATCCTTCTGAGAATTCAAACGTTTCCATAAATTTCGTAGTGAAATTACCTGCCCTGAAGTTAGGATCTTTCATCAACTGTAAATGGAATGGAATGGTTGTTTTAATGCCTTCAATTACAAATTCGCTCAAAGCACGTTCCATGGTGCAAATGGCTTCTTCGCGGGTTTGGGCCACGCAGATTAATTTTGCAATCATCGAATCGTAGTTCGAAGGAATTGAATAACCAGCATAAACGTGGGTATCAACACGAACACCGTGACCACCTGGCGAATGAAAATTCGTAATTTTTCCTGGTGACGGACGGAAGTTGTTTGCCGGATCTTCGGCATTGATACGGCATTCGATCGCGTGCATCTCAGGGGTATAGTTTTTACCTGAAATCGGAATTCCGGCAGCAACTTTAATTTGTTCTTTAATTAAGTCGAAATTGATTACCTCTTCTGTAACCGGATGCTCTACCTGGATACGGGTATTCATTTCCATGAAATAGAAATTACGGTGTTTATCAACCAGGAACTCAATAGTACCTGCACCTTCGTAATTCACAGCCATGGCACCTTTAATCGCAGCTTCACCCATTCTTAAGCGAAGTTCTTCCGTCATAAATGGCGAAGGAGATTCTTCAACTAATTTTTGGTGACGACGTTGAATTGAACAATCGCGCTCTGATAAGTGACAGGCTTTGCCAAACTGATCGCCAATAATCTGGATTTCAATGTGACGTGGATCTTCGATGTATTTTTCTAAATATAAACCATCGTTACCGAATGCTGCGCCAGATTCCTGACGTGCACTATCCCATGCATTTTCAAAATCTTCATCTTTCCAAACCACACGCATACCACGGCCACCGCCACCGGCAGTAGCTTTCAGGATAACCGGATAGCCCATATCGTTGGCAATTGCAATACCTTCTTTAACGCTGGTAAGCAAACCGTCTGATCCTGGAATGGTAGGAACGCCAGCTTTTTTCATGGTTTCTTTGGCAGAAGCTTTATCGCCCATACCGTTAATCTGCTCTGGTGTAGCACCAATAAATTTGATGTTGTACTCGCGGCAAATGTTAGAAAACTTAGCGTTTTCCGATAAGAACCCATAACCCGGGTGAATGGCATCGGCATTCGTTAATTCTGCAGCCGAGATGATATTTGGGATATTTAAATAAGAATCTTTACTAGGTGGGGGACCAATACAAACGGCCTCATCAGCAAAACGTACGTGTAAACTTTCGCGATCGGCGGTAGAATAAACAGCAACCGTTTTGATGCCCATTTCCTTACAGGTACGGATAATACGCAAAGCGATTTCTCCCCTGTTGGCAATTAGTATTTTTTTAAACATAATTTTACCTTTTCTGATTACACCGATTTTAATGATTACACCGATTTATCCGGTAAATAATCACCACCTTAATCAATTGTAATCGGTGTTATCTAATTAATCTGTGTAATCAATAACTAAATAGGTTCTACCAAAAATAATGGTTGGTCGTACTCAACCGGTGATGCATTATCAACCAGGATTTTAACGATACGGCCTGAAATTTCGCTTTCAATCTCGTTGAAAAGTTTCATTGCCTCAATAATACAAACTACTTTACCTGCACCGATTTCATCGCCAACGTTTACAAACATTGGTTTTTCCGGACTAGCTGAACGGTAGAAAGTACCGATCATTGGAGATTTAATGGTTAAGTATTTCGAAGTGTCTTCTGCAGCGGGTACAGCAGGTGTTGCTGCAACTGGGGCAGTAGGAGCTGTAGCAACTGGGGCAGCAGCCTGTACAAGCGGAGCTTGCGGGATGGTTGCGTGCACAACTGTAGGTGCTTGGTTTGTTTTGATCGTGATTTTGAAGTCCTCTTGCTCAATAGCAACTTCGTTTACTCCAGAACGAGAAACAAATTTGATCAGTTCCTGTATTTGTTTGATATCCATTTTTTAATCCTTGTTATGTGAAAAAAAGTGTATAAATGAATTAACTAAGTTATACTTTTTTTGTTTTAAATTTTAATTATTGCGGGTGCTACGGCTACTCTTTGCGTTAATGGTTTTTTGGTTGATGGTTAATAGCTAAATACGATCAACCATTGTCCATTAACTATGGAGCCATTTTACTGTAGACTTTAACCTAGTTAGAGTCGTATGCCCATTTCAGGTAAACAGAACCCCAGGTAAAACCACCTCCAAAGGCCGCTAACACAATGTTATCGCCTTTTTTTAAACGGCTTTCCCATTCCCATAAACACAATGGAATGGTACCGTTGGTTGTATTTCCGTAACGTTCGATGTTAATCATCACCTTATCGGTTGTTACACCCATGCGGTTTGCAGTAGCATCGATAATGCGTTTGTTGGCTTGGTGAGGTACTAACCAGGCTACATCGTCAGCAGTTAAGCTGTTTCGTTCCATAATTTCGGCAGCAACATCAGCCATATTGGTTACAGCAAATTTAAATACTGTAGGGCCTTCCTGGTGTGCAAAATGCTCTCTTGCATCAATAGTTTCGTGGGTGGCCGGTTTAACAGAACCACCAGCTTTCATGCCTAAGAAATCTCTTCCGGCACCGTCGGTTCTTAAAATCGAATCCTGAATTCCTAAACCTTCTTCGTTTGGCTCTAACAATGCACAACCGCAACCATCGCCAAAAATAATACAGGTAGTACGGTCTTCGTAGTTAATAATCGATGACATTTTATCGCCACCAACCACCAATACTTTTTTGTGCCTGCCCGATTCGATAAATGATGCACCTGTAGAAAGACCGAAAATAAAGCCCGAACAAGCGGCCTGTAAATCGTAACCCCATGCATTGGTAGCTCCAACTTTATCTGCTAAAACGTTTGCAGTTGCAGGGAAGGTAAAATCAGGAGTAGTGGTGCAAAAGATAATCAGTTCAATTTCCTTTGCATCAATTCCTCTCTTTTTAAGTAAACCGTTTACAGCATGAACAGCCATATCGGAAGTACCTAAACCTTCTCCCTTTAAAATTCTACGTTCTTTAATTCCCGTTCTGCTGGTAATCCATTCATCCGAAGTGTCAACAATGGTTTCTAACTCTGCGTTTGTAAGCACATAGTCGGGGACGTAACCATTTACTGCTGTAATAGCAGCGTGAATTTTACTCATTTTAATAAATTATTTAAATGCCATTCTAATTTTTTCTACCAATCCGGTAGTAATCATTTCCCTGGATTGGAGCACCATATTTTTAACGGCTAAAGGACTGGAAATTCCATGTCCGATAACTACGGGAGCGTTAACACCTAGTACCGGGCTTCCTCCGTACTGTTCGTAATTGAAACGATCGAAAAACTCATCTTTTAATCCTTTCTTAATGGTCAATACATAGAACGATTCTGCCAGTTTTAGCATTACATTCCCGGTAAAACCATCGCAAACGATTACATCAGCCTTATCATTAAATAAATCCCTGCCTTCAACATTGCCCACAAAGTTAAACAAGTTGGTATCTTTCATCAACGGAAAAGTGGCCATGCTTAGCATGTTTCCTTTTTCATCTTCTTCACCAATGTTCATGAGCGCTACTTTAGGATCTGCTATCTGCAAAAGATTTTCTGCATATAAACTGCCCAGTACGCCAAATTGTAGTAAAATATCGGGTTTGCAATCGGCATTTGCGCCAACGTCTAAAAGGAGACCAGTGCCGCCTTTAATTTTAGGAAGGATTGTACATAAACAAGGGCGAATGATGCCCGGAATGGTTTTAACGCTAAATACAGCGCCAACCAACATCGCTCCTGAATTACCTGCACTTGCAAATGAATCGATTTTACCTTCTTTTAAAAGGTTAAAACCAACTGCGATGCTTGAGTTAGGTTTCTGAACAATTGCTTTGGTAGGATGTTCGCCCATACCAATAACTTCATCAGTATGAACGTATTCAAAATGATCTGGATTAAAGCCTTCTTCTGCAAGAATCGGTTTAATCTGTTCGGTATCGCCAATAAGAACCAGGTGTTCTCCGGCGTTAAGCGATTGATGAGCAGCTATTGCTCCCAAAACAATTGCTTTGGGAGCATAGTCTCCGCCCATTATGTCGAGGCCTATTTTCATAGAAAAAATCTGTTTGTGTTAAGTCAGGTGTAATCCTGAATTTTTCAGTTGACTAAGGTATGACTAAAGCCGCTGAAAACACAAACAATTTTTTAAGAAAATTACCCAATCTGAGTATTTTCGATAACCAGTTTACCGTTGTAGTATAAGTTACCATCAACGTTGTAAGCACGGTGAGGTACGTGGATAGCACCTGTTGCCGAGCATGTTGCTAAAGAAGGAGTAACTGCTTTGTAGTGTGTTCTTCTTTTATTTTTTCTCTGTTTCGAGATTTTCCGTTTTGGATGTGCCATTGGTGTATAATCTAATTATTTTTTTAACTTATTAAGGGCTTCCCAACGTGGGTCGCTTGTTTGTTCATTTTCTTCTGCTTGTTTGGCAATTGTTAATTGCTCTAAGCGATCAATCATCTCCTGATCACAATCTTGGTTTGCCTGCTCGCAGTTTTTGATATAGGGTACCGCTACGTTAATCATTTCGTATAAAGGACCTGATATATCAATTTCAGAATCTTTACGGCTTAGTGTAATAATTTCTTCGTCGTCGCTCTCCAGTTCATCCTCAGCAAATTTTACAATCTGCCTTTCGTAAAGATTAACCGGGTAAGCAAATTCCGACAAACATTTATCGCAATCTAAATTTACAGTACCAATAACTTTAAATTTTAGTATCAACATGGTTTCTTGTTTGTCAAGTTCCAGGTCAACCTTTAAATTCCCACTTTTAATTAACGAATACTCAAAAGCATTAAAAAAGCGGTCATCAAGCTCATAATCAAACTGATGAGTTCCCAATTTTAATCCGGTAAACGGTAATGAAAATTGTTTTAGTGGGTTCAAAGTACTGTAAAATTTTAGCCTGCAAATGTAGGGATAAAATAATTAGATTAAAAATGTTTTTTAAAAATTGTTGATGTTAACTCTTGATTTTTAGACCTTACAGGTTTTCAAACCCATTAAGGTATATCCGAGGTTAGCCGGCTAGTATCATTTCCTTATTGTTTCTGCTCCATTCGCTCCAGGAGCCCACATACAACTTAGGGATAGGTAAACCTGCATAATCCATAGCCAAAAGGGTATGGCAAGCCGTAATGCCTGAACCACAATGCACAATTACATTTTGAGGAAGAACGTGCGATAAGGCTTCTGCATATTTTTCTTTCAATATTTCGGGTGCAAGGAAAGCGCCTGTTGCATCTAAATTTTCGGTGAAAGGAATATTGGTTGCTCCGGGGATATGGCCTGCAATTAAATCAATAGGCTCTGTTAAACCAGCAAACCGGTTGGCATCCCGCACATCTATCACAATGTAATCGTCTGTTTTTGCTACTTTTTCTATTTCGTTTATATCGGATAGCGGTAGATTCCATGCTGTGATTTCGTATTTTTCAACAGCCTTTGGAATTTCAACTTTATTTGTTGTCGGGAAACCCGCTTTAACGGCCGCCTGAAAACCTCCGTCTATTACCTGTACTTTTTCATGGCCAATTGCTTTTAACATCCACCAAAGCCTCGCAGCTGCATTGCCGCCGTTTTTATCATCGTAAACAATTACATGGGTGTCTTTTGTGATTCCAAACCTTTGCAAAACCAGTGTAAATTGATCGAAAGTAGGTAAAGGATGTCTGCCACCTACAGCAAAATCGACAATATTCGCTAAATCATCGTTTACATCTGCGAAAAGTGCGCCCGCTAAATGCTGCTCATCATATCTGGCTTTCGAGCCAGCGCTGGCATCGATAATTACGATTTCGTCGTCTTGGTTTAACCAGGTTAATTCTGCTGGTTTTATGATAGGTGATATATTGTTTTTCATATTCTAATTTTGTTTATCCATAATTAAACCATATAGTTTGAGCACCATTGGTTTTTGCGTATTCTAAAAATTTCCTGAAGTTTCTAAGATCCTGGCCAAAATTATTGCCAATATATCCCTCCCCTTTATCCAGATCAAAGTCAGTAAAATAGTAATCGTAACCCAAAGTATCTAGTTCATGACTATTCAGCTTATCTACCAGATTTGAAAATTGTGAAAGTTTTTTAATTAGTGCTTCTACTGTTTCTAATATAAGCTTTATATTGCCTTCTAGTTTTTCTTTACTTGCAGCAATCTGCTCAAAAACGGTTTGTTTATCATTTTCTTTTTCTGCAATGGATAGCCTGTAATCTATATATTCCACACTCCAAATTTGCTCCATATCATACAAAACCGAAATGTCTGTATCGGTCAGCCTACCTATCTGATCAAGTTCGGGTTCTTCTTCAATAACGTTTCTCCGGGACATCAGGTTACAGAAGGTTCTGCTTAGGCTGTGCTGATTGAAATAATCCACGTGATTATTTGCATTTTGTGAACGGGATATTTCTTCCGAATTATCTGTGATTAGATGAATGTCAAGCCCCATAGCGTAATTTTATTGTTCATTTTTTTGCAATATAGGAGATTTCGGGAGTTTGGTTAGGCTATGTTTTATTTTCTCAAAGCCAACAGTCCCAAAACAGGCCCAATGGCTAAGACCATATAAAGATGGTGCGAATTCATCTCTTTTGATAACATATTAATCACCTGTATACTGACAATCGTAAGTGCAAAGCCAATACAATTTACCAATGTAAGCGAAGTTCCCCTTAGTGCTTCGGGTGCGTTTTTAGCAATTAATGAAGAGAATAACGGAGAATCTGCAGTACCTGATAATCCCCAGATGAATAAAAACAATAGCAAGGCGTACACTGAATCTGCAAAGAGAAAAACAGGGGAGAGCAAACAGCATAAGCCAGATATAGCCAGGGCAATCATCGCAATGCGTTTAGCGCCAAATTTTTGAGATAGCATTCCACCGATCATGCAGGATAGGCCGCCAGATCCGATTACTAAAAACGAAAATAAGGGAATATTTAATTCAGCGGTTGGGTGCGTACTGTTGTAATGGAGCAGCATTGCCGGTAAAAATGCCCAAAATGTGTATAGCTCCCACATGTGGCCAAAGTAGCCAAAAGCAGCCGAGCGGAACCCTGGGTTTTTAAATCCGCTTAAACAGGAATCGAAATTAAATTTTTGTCCGGGTTTTCTAAACGGTCCATCGGCAACAAAGAAAAAGATGCTGCAGGCACCAATTACCGACAAAGTTGAGGTGGCATAAATTACGTATTTCCAGGGGAAGTTTGTGGTAAATGTTTTCAAAAGGTGCGGAAAGGCAGTACCTAAAACCAAAGCGCCTACCAAAAAGCCAAGAGATTTGCCCAGGCCATCCTTAAAATAATCGGAGGCTATTTTCATGCCCACAGGATAAATACCCGCCAGCATGAAGCCGGTTAAGAACCGGAATAAAAGCAATAGTCTTACATCGGTTATTTCGAGACAGATGGCCAGATTAAATAGTGCTGCTGCAATACCACAAACAAAGAAAACTTTTGATGGGGAGAACAGATCGGAAATGGCAAAGAAAGCAAATAGCAGTGTTCCGGTGATAAAGCCGAACTGCACCATGCTGGTAAGGTTGGCTAAAAGGTTATGCTCAAGCGGGAAATTTTTTACAATATCGGGTAGCACAGCATTACCGGCAAACCATAAAGAAGTGCACAAAAATTGTGAGATAACAATAATGGGCAAGATGCCAGCAGGTTTAGTGGCTTTCATTTGTTAAAACTTTCAACTTCGGTCTTTTTGGTTTTAATCTTCGGACCTCCGATTTCCGACTTCAGCTTTGTACCAATAAGACATTTAAGGGCATCTAAGCTTTCGGCTTTAGTCTTTAAACTTTAGCCTTCCCTTAAGAAGCATCATCCTTAATATCGAACTGTGTTTCTACCACTTTACCGCCGGTACGTAACTGGTTGCCCAGCATTTCTTCCTGTTCCCTGCGTTTTTTTACAATGTGGATGGCCGAAAACAAGGCTTCGGTAAACGAAGTAGGATCGGCCAGATCTTTACCCGCAATATCATAACCCGTTCCGTGATCGGGAGAGGTACGCACAAAGTTTAAACCTGCTGTGTAATTTACGCCATTATGGAAAGCCAGGGTTTTAAAAGGAATAAGGCCTTGATCGTGGTACATGGCCAGTACGGCATCAAACTGCTTGTAGCTGCCATTGCCAAAGAAACCGTCGGCAGGGTATGGTCCGAAAACCATCATGCCTTTATCATACGCTTCCTGAATGGCCGGACTTATAATTTCTGCCTCTTCTGAGCCCAATAAACCGTTATCGCTGGCATGCGGATTTAAGCCCAACACAGCAATTTTTGGTTTTTCGATCCAGAAATCTTTCTTCAAGCTATCGTTAATCAGCTTTAATTTGCTGGTAATTTTTTCTTTGGTAATTGCTGCAGGTACATCTTTTACCGGGATATGGCCTGTAACTACACCTACGCGCAGGCCTTCGCTAATCAGGAACATCAGCACATCTTTACTGCCGCTTTTTTCCTGCAGGTATTCGGTGTGACCCGGAAAGGCGAATGTTTCCGACTGGATATTGTGTTTGTTAATCGGAGCAGTAACCAGGGCATCGATATCGCCATTTACCAGATCGGCAGTGGCGCGCTCTAATGATAAAAGCGCATACTTACCACCTGTTGGGGTAACCTGGCCAAGTTCTATTTTTACATCTTCTTCCCAGCAATTAATCATGTTTGCCCTTTTTGCCTGTGCCTGGTTGGCCTGGTTAATCACGTTAAAACTGAAATCGCCAAGGCTGTTGGCTTTTCTATGGAAAGATGAAACCTTGGTGTGGCCATAAACTATTGGTGTGCAGTAATTTAAAATAGCAGGGTTGGATAATGTTTTAATAATTACCTCTAAACCTATGCCGTTCACATCGCCTATACTGATACCTATTTTAAGTTTATTGCTCATAATTACTGGAAAATTTTAGCGCAAATTACTGATTTTCGATTAAAGAGGTGCTTACCCGATAAAAATTAGTTATTTTGTAATTAAATATAGTGAACGCGAAGATGCGATCTATACGGATGATAGGCAGGTAAGTGCACAATTTTCTGTGGGTTCCGTACCTCCGTGGCAAAATAATGCGCAAAGATGAGTTTAGTAAAAGCAAAAAAACATTTAGGTCAACATTTTTTAACCGATAAAGGCATTGCCAACCGCATTGTAGAAGCGTTGGTAAATACCAATAAGTACCACCAGGTTTTAGAGGTGGGCCCGGGAATGGGAATTTTGTCTGATTTTTTGTTGCAGCGCCAGGATTTAGAAACCTACCTGATTGATATCGATACCGAGTCTTTTCACTTTTTGAACGAAAAGTACCCGCAACTGGGTGATCGTTTAATTAATGGCGACTTTCTTAAACTCGATTTCGATGCTATTTTTCCGGGTCAATTTGCCATTATTGGTAATTTTCCTTACAATATCTCTTCACAAATATTATTTAAGATTTTAGATAACCGCCATAAAGTTGTAGAAATGGTGGGCATGTTCCAAAAAGAAGTTGCCCAACGTTGTGCGGCTCCGGCAGGTAGCAAAGAGTATGGTATTTTAAGTGTGTTTCTGCAGGCTTACTATAAAATTGAATATCTGATTACCGTTAAGCCAGGCACTTTTAATCCACCTCCAAAGGTACACTCGGCAGTAATCCGCTTAACCCGCAACGAAGTAGAGACTTTAGATTGCGATGAAAAATTATTCTGGCGCGTGGTTAAGGCTGGCTTCAATCAGCGTAGAAAAACCTTGCGTAATGCGGTTTCTGCAGTAATGCCAAAGGATAAAATGGACAATCACATTTACTTTGAGAAACGTGCCGAGCAGTTAACAGTAGCCGATTTTGTGGCCCTAACACAGCATGTAAGTCAATTAATGGCGTTTTAATCGGCAACAATTTTGTTAAGCTTATTTTTTGAAAAGCAGGCTCTGGTGCATTTCGATTCCGGTAGCCCCGTTTTCCGTTTTACTCCTCCCGGTGAAACCCTTTAAAACAATAAATTCGTGCATAAACCGGGAGTCGTGCTCACTCCAACCGGGTTTATTCAACCTCCGGTACTGCAAAAAATCAGGGTAATGTTCTCGTTGTCTATTGACCGCAATTAAGAGATTCTTGACTGCGGTCAGAATGACAATAAGATAGAGAGGAACTAAATCGGTGTAATCCTGTAATCTGTGCAATCAACCGCCCTGCGCATTCTTGCAAAGCCATGATTATTTTCAGCTAATTTCTCCTTTCCTTTGCCTCATAATTATAAACATCATGGTTAATTATCGCGAAATTTTTGACGAACAGGGAATGGATTATACCACTTACCGTCAATTGGTTGACAAGCTTTTAGCTGCAGGACAAACTACCGGACCGGATAACTCTGAAGCCATGCTGCACTATAGTAAAATGAATGTGCAACGCATGAACAGGGTTGATAAAACGGCTAGTTTAAATGAAGCATTAACAGCTGCCATTAACAATTTAAAAGGAAGCTATAAATTATGGGTGATAACCGAAGGCTGGTGTGGAGATGCTGCACAGATTGTTCCCGTTTTTAATAAAATAGCCGAGGCTGCTCCCAATAAGTTTGATCTTAAATTTGTATTGCGCGATAAAAATCTGCCGCTTATCGATGCACATTTAACCAACGGAGGAAGAGCCATACCGGTTTTGCTGGTATTAGATGAAAAAGGAGAACAGGTACTAAAAAGCTGGGCACCACGACCACAGGTTTTACAAGCTTTATTAAAAGGGTGGAAACAGGAAAATACCGATCCGATGGCTACTGCTGAAAAATTACATAGCTGGTATGCAAAAGATAAAACGCAAACTACGCAGGCTGAATTAGCGGAGTTATTGAGTGGGTTGGAATAACCAATCCATTACCCTTAGGTTGGATTTAACGTCACCCTGAACTTGTTTCAGGGTCTCTTCATTACAAAAGAAGTTAGTCAATAACTAGTCAACCGAAACCGTTAAACCTTCCTGCTGTAAAATTTTACGGTAAACTTCCATTTCAGTAAAAGAACCTTCAAGCACGGGGCATTTGCCTTCGTTGTGCACTTTCCAGGCAATTTTCTCGGCCTGCGATTCGCTGTAGTCTAAATATTTCATCATGCAAAAAATCACATGATCGAAAGTATTAACATCGTCATTCCACAAAATAAGACGATGTACAGTTTTAAGGGAAGTTAAAATTTCCTCGAGCGTAAAGGTCTCTTCTTTGGTTTCTGTAGCCATGGCGCAAAAATAACTATTTTTATGGAAGATATAATAGTTTTAATGTAAGATGGAACTGGTAAAATGGATGAGGGGCAATAGGATAGGGCCGTACAACATCTTACATCATACATTTTACATATTCTTTCATCTCTTTTAATACATTTGTTAACCAAATAATATACGAGCATGCATCAATCTAAAATTGCCGGAATTGGCTACTATGTTCCGAAAAATATTTATACCAATACCGATTTAAGCCGTTTCATGGAAACCAGCGATGAGTGGATACAGGAACGTACTGGTATTAAGGAACGCCGTTTTGCCGATCGTAACGAGGAAACGACCACTACAATGGGTATTGAGGCAGCTAAAATTGCCATCGAACGAGCTGGTATTACTGCAAAAGATGTAGACTTTATTGTCTTTGCTACACTAAGCCCCGATTACTATTTTCCGGGTTGCGGTGTTTTGCTGCAGCGCGAAATGGGCATGGGCGAAATCGGTGCTTTAGATATCCGCAACCAATGTTCGGGTTTTGTGTATGCACTTTCGGTTGCCGATCAGTTTGTAAAAACAGGCATGTATAAGAACGTGCTGGTAGTTGGTAGTGAAAAACATTCTTTTGCTATGGATTTCGAAACCCGTAGCCGCAACGTATCGGTAATTTTTGGCGATGGTGCAGGTGCAGTGGTTTTACAGCCAACAGACGGGCCTGGCAAGGGGATTTTGAGTACGCACTTACACAGTGATGGTGCCGATGCCGAAATTCTGGCCATGTATTATCCGGGATCGCATGCCAATAAATGGTTAAAAGATAAACCGGCATACCCTGAACAAGAGTTAGGAGGTTTGTTCATGACTCCTGAGATTTTAGAAAGCGGTGCGGCGCTACCTTACATGGATGGGCCGGCAGTTTTTAAAAAAGCGGTTGTAAAATTTCCTGAAGTAATAAAAGAGGCTTTAGCCGCCAATAATTTAACCGAAAAAGATATTGATATGCTGGTTCCGCATCAGGCTAATTTGCGTATCAGCCAGTATGTACAGCAGTTGCTGGGCTTAAACGACGATCAGGTGTTTAACAATATCCAAAAATATGGCAATACCACTGCCGCATCTGTACCGATTGCTTTATGTGAAGCCTGGGAAGCTGGAAAAATTAAAGATGGCGATTTGGTTTGCCTTGCCGCTTTCGGCTCGGGCTTTACCTGGGCCAGTGCCTTAATCAGGTGGTAGTTTTTAAAGATTAAATAGTTTCACTAGAAGGTTGTCACGTTGAGCCTGTCAAAACGCCTCATACAGTGTTAAGGCAGTTCCTTCGACAAGCTCAGGATGACAATCTTTAGTAGCGCAGTGTTATTTTTTACTTTTAGCTGCAATAAAATCTCTTAAATAGCTGCAATCGCCTGCAGCAACCTGATAAAAAGGCGTTTTGTTATAATTAAGCCTTAATTCTATAAAATAAGGATTGTTGTAATTGGCTTTGATAAAGTTTTTCCATTTCACATCAGTTTTATCGTAATACGAGAAAGATAACGGATGTGCATTCATGATGATTTGTTTCTGCAGGCATTTGGCGAGCATAAAAGTACACTTGGCTTTAAAATCGGGATTGGTACTTAACGACCTCGCTTTTAAATACCAGGCTTTGGCCGTTTGCGCCTTTTTATAATCTCCATCGTAAACAAACTTGGCAGGCGCACTATTATCGTACGATGACCAGTCGTAGCTGATTAAAAACCAGCTATTACCATAATAACCCGTTTGGTAAACTGCATTGGCCATTTTGTAATAATAGGTGGCTGCATTTTTTTTATCGCTAACCAGTAATTTCTGTAACCGGAGCATTTCGGCCGCAAAAGCCTTTTTAGTAACCGATGCTTTAGCCGTTACATATTTTTTAGGATAATCGTTGGTGGTTTCGATAAATGGATTGGCATAAAGTTTCGAGTTAGATTCTTCGCCATACCAGTTTTCGGGGGCAAAATATTTATAATCAGCCGAAACCTTTGCAAACATCTGAACGGCCTTATCGTACTGGTGGGTACGCAGATAAGTGGTACCATAAAGCTCGTAAAAATCATCGTTTTTAAGCTGGTTAAGTGCCGAAGCCAGTAAGCCCGTAACATCGTTCCCGGTCGCCTTGGTTTTATAAACGGCTAAACCCTGCATACTTTTTGGACTTAGGTTTTTCTGCCAGAAAGCTATACTCTGGTAACTCATATTCTGGAACAGTGAATTTTCTTTTAATGTTTTATATTGCAAGTCGCCTTTAACCATGGCCAGGGCTGCCTTTGCTGTATCACCCAGGCTCAAATAGGCTGGAGCCAGTATTTGCTGGTAAAAGTTTCGCGTGGTTCTGCTAAAGCGCTTTTCGGCACGATCAGTGTCGTAATAATATCGCTCGTCTGGCTGGGTTTTATTTTCTGCAAAGCGTTTTTCATCCAACCACTTTAAAGTAGGTAATAAGTCGTTTTCATTAAAAGGACTTCCTTTTTTAATGTTTTTCGCTTTGATCAATAAATCTACAATCCGGTATTGATCGCGTAATCTTTCAGGTAGTTTATCAGGTTTTAAGATGGCCAGGTAATTGGTGGCCATAAAATCTTTGTTTTCCATCCACGATAAATAGGCAGCAGTTAAAGTACCCAGTTCTGGCTGAGGGTATTTTTTTTCAGTAGCCAGTTTTACTGCAAAATTCCTGATTTCGTTCAGGTGTTTAAGGTTAACGGCTTTTAAACTGTCTTTATATTTCGAACCACCATTATCCGAAAAGTAATAATTGTAAGCTATTTTGGCAATATCGTTGGCTTCGATCAGGTCTTGTTCTAATTTGTTTACCTCACGTACCAATAAAGTTCCGTTAAGCTGGCTTTTGGGCTCGTACTGATAAACTTTCTGCAAACTTTCTATGCCCGAATCAGCATTTCCAAAGCCGTTAATGGCCCAGATGTTGGCTTTTTCATTATCGGTCTTGGCATATTTTAGTGCACCATTTACAGGTGTACTGTTATAATAATAGTTTTTATAGGCTTGTACCCGGCGTTCTGGATTGCTGGCAAAAACCTTTGAGAATAAAAATGCTGATTCTTCCGGATTTCCCAACCTGCGGGTCGATCCGGCATAAAGCGCCAGTCCCCAGCCTTTAACAGCACTGTTTAGCTTGCTTGTTTTAATGTATTTCTCGTAGGTTGATTTACTTTCGGTATGGAAGCCACCAAAATGAAACATACGAGCCGATTGGTAGGCATACCGCAATTTCAGGAAGTCATCCTTTTCATCAGCGGTAAGTTTTAAACCTTCGTTTGCTTTTTCAGCCATGGCCGTGGTATCTCGTGGTTTCGCATCCCAAAGGCTAAATTCTACATTGGCCAAAGGTTCACAGCTTTTGGCAAATAAATAATATTTTAATGGTGCTTTGCGTTTACTCAATGCCTGGATAAAAGTATTTTGTTGCAGGCTATCGGGCAATTGCGATAGGTTCCCGTCAAAATTAGTGAGTTTAGCACTGGTTGCACTGTCGGTTTTATACATTACTTTCAGTACATCTTCTTTTTTAACGTTGAGGTATTTAGCCCATTCGCGGCTGTTGATATCAGGCTCACTTTCCACATCATCTTCACTGTTTAAATACACCATTTCGTTATAGGCGAAAGGAGCATATTCATCACCCTCGATGTTGTTGTGGAAATAGGAAATGTAATAATCGTAGGGGTCTATCTCGCCGCCACAGGCAATGTTTACGGCTATTTCACCGAAAAAGGTGAGGAGAAATACACTAGAGATCAGCGATAATTTTTTGAAAGTCATCATGGGTAAAATGTTTTAATAGGTCGGTATCTAAATGGTAGAAAACAAGGTTTCTTTCTTCAGGCTTTAAATATCGGGATAAAAATTTAGCAGTGGATGATAAATCTCGTGCCGAAACTTCTTCCCAGCGTACTACGTCGCCTTTCTTTAAGCCTGCATCGGGGTAATCAACAAGTAAATCATATAAAATGGAATTTTCGCGCTGTTTAAAAAGTTTTGTGTCCTGTAATTGTACTTTACTGATGTGTTTGGAAATACCTGCATACTCCTGATTTCTGAACACCACCGACCATTCGAAAATGGGTAAAGCCACATCAAGTGCCAGTGGGTATTGCGCCAGATAATCTTTGAGGTAAAGATCCATTTCGTGTTGATTTAAAATCGAGTTCTGTTCGCCGTATTTACGCAGGTTACCCATGTTGTAGCACATTAAAATGGCCTTTTCTACCGGCGGTATTCCGCTCGATACAATGTTTTTAACCTGGTGTAGGCGCAAGGTTACCGAAATGGTTTTGCCCTTCAAAAGTGGGTTTGCCTTTAATTGTTCAAGGAATTTAAAATAGGCAACTTTGGTAGTTCTGGTCCAGTCGCAATCGATCTGCAATTCGGCATAATTTCGCTTTCCGGATTGTTTAACCTTATCATCTACAAATTTGGCTATGCGGCTGGCTAAAACGGCTGTTTGCGGCGAATCTATTTTGCTAAAAACATTGTTCACAATAAACACAACCGGAATAATGTTCACGTGCTCAGGTAAAGGGTCAGAAAATTTAATGGGCGAAACAGGTGCTGGCTGTTGTACATCCGGATTAAAATCAACATCCATTATCCGCACGTAGAGCGATTTCGATTTAAACTGATTGATGTAAGCAGTTTCTGCGGGTTTATTGCGGTAATCGGTTTTCCAATAATAAAAAGTAGGATGTGTAACCGATTTTTGCTTACAGCCGAATAAGAAAAAGGCAAAAATCACTAAAATACTTATCTTGCGCATATCAATTTTATCGATCAAAAGTAATATAAAATGCGGGCAGTTTTACAAAGAGTTACACAGGCAAGTTGCACAGTTGATGGGGAAATTACCGGACAGATTGAAAGCGGTTTTTTGGTGCTGCTGGGGATTGAAGATGCTGATACGAACGAAGATTTAGATTGGCTGGCGCAGAAAATTGTGGGAATGCGGGTTTTTGGCGATGAAAACGGCCTGATGAACAAAGCCCTTGCCGATGTAGACGGAAATATCCTTTTAATTAGTCAGTTTACTTTATTTGCTTCTACTAAAAAGGGTAACCGGCCGGGATTTACCCGCGCGGCTAAACCTGATGTAGCCATTCCACTTTACGAGAAGATGATTGCAAAATTATCAGCTTTGCTGGGTAAAGAAGTAAAAACGGGGATTTTTGGTGCAGATATGAAAATAGCTTTACTTAACGATGGCCCGGTTACCATATTAATCGATACGAAGGATAAGGAATAAATCCCAATCTCTCCAAACAGGTATATATGCAAAATGATATCAACTTTAGAACGTCGAAATCACCACAGGTAGATTTAGCCGTGCTTTGCGGATTTGTTATTGTAAAACTCATTTTGCCCTTCTTTTTGGTTAATGCCGCCTATAGCTTACATCGCGATGAGTTTTTACATTTGGATCAGGCTAACCACCTGGCCTGGGGTTTTCAATCGGTACCACCGGTTACTTCGCTTTTTGCTGTTTTAATTCAGTTTTTTGTTAAAAGTGAGGCGGCTGTTCGGTTGGTTACGGCAAGCATTGGTGCTGCAACTTTAATTTTTACCTGGAAAATTGTAGCCGAGTTTAAAGGAGGCCTGTATGCAAAAGTGCTTTGTGCGATTGCGCTAATCTGCTGTGCGGTTGGCCGCCTGGATTTACTTTTCCAGCCCAATGCTTTCGATCTTTTAAGCTGGACAGCCATTTACTTTTTCCTGATCAGGTATATCAATACGAAAGAAAACCGGTATCTGTATTTTATGGCCTTAGCCCTTGGCATTGGTTTTTTAAACAAATACAGTATTTGCTTTTTAGCTGCGGGTTTATTTCCTGCCTTGCTCATTTCTAATCAGCGCAAAATTTATAAAAATAACCACCTGTATTTAGCTGGCCTGGTTGCTTTGCTCATTATGCTACCCAATTTACTTTGGCAATACCACCATCATTTTCCGGTTGTTGGCCACATGAAAGAACTGGCCAGAACGCAGCTCGATAAAATTAAAAGAACCGATTTTTTAAAAGACCAGCTTTTGTACTATTTCAATATCATTTTTATTGTTTTCGCCGGTTTATGGGCATTGCTTTTTAGTAAAACCTTTGCGCCTTACCGGTGGATTGTATTTGGATTTGTGATTTCACTTGGCTTGTTTACCTGGTTTAGGGCTAAAGCGTATTATGCGACAGGTTTATATCCTGTTGTTATTGCTGCAGGATGTACTTATTTAGCTTTATTGTTCAATCAGGGACGGAAAAAATACTTAAGGGTTTTAATGGTGATTTTACCCCTTGCCTTATTTAGTATAACGGTAAAATATGCCTACCCGGTTTTAAGTCCGCAACAAATTATTGCTAAACACCATAAATTTGCCAGAGTGGGCGCTTTGCGGTGGGAAGATGGACTACAGCATGATTTGCCACAGGATTTTGCCGATATGCAGAGTTGGAAAGAAATGGCCAGGTTAACGGATTCAGCTTATGCACGGGTTAAAGATAAATCGGCTTTGTTGGTACGTGCCGATAATTATGGTGAGGCCGGCGCAATAAACTATTACTCGAAATTTAAAAATATAAATGCGGTAACTTACAATGCCGATTATTTGTACTGGTTTAAAATGGATAAACCAATTAAACATTTAATCCTGATCAGGGAACCGAACGAAGAAGATCCGCAGCGTAAAAAAGAGCAGCCATTTTTTAAGAAAATAACCAAAATAGGAGAAGTAACTACGCCTTATGCCAGAGAAAAGGGCGCAGCAGTTTTTTTACTGGAGGATGCTACCATTGATATTAACAGCAGGATACAATCGGAAATAGAAGAAGAAAAACATGACCATTAACGAAGCACAGGAAACAGTAGACCATTGGATTAAAACAACAGGTATCCGTTATTTTAACGAGTTAACCAATACCGCCATTTTAATGGAAGAGGTAGGTGAGGTAGCCCGCATTATGGCCCGTAAATATGGCGAGCAATCGTTTAAAAAAAGCGACGAAGAGGTAAATCTGGCTGATGAAATGGCTGATGTAATGTTTGTGCTAATTTGCCTGGCCAACCAAACCGGTATTAACTTAACTGAAGCTTTAGAGAAAAACCTGGAAAAGAAAAGTATCCGCGATGCCGACCGGCATAAAAATAATGAGAAGCTGAAGTAATTATTGAATGGATGAATGGTTGAGTGATTGAATGATATTGCTTGCATTCAATTCACTCATTCAAAATTCAATCCTTTTAATTTAAGCTATAAACTCCATCAAACTGCGGTAAGCCACAAAACGGTTTTTATACCTTTCGTTTAATTCGGCCTGTAAAGCTGGTGCGAAAACTTCCTGATATTGGTTGTAGTTTTCTAAACTATCTACCACGTATTGTGCGCAATAGGTTAGGCCTTCATTTGGCGAATCTACCACCTTTAACAAACGGTTAGATACAAACATGCCAGTAGCCATTACCTGTGGAATGTGGGTTTCCTGCATCCACTGCAACCATTCCTGGGCAGCCGCATCTTCTAAAATGAGCGTAACATTGTATAAGTACATACTGCAAAGATAAATAATATATCATGGCTAAAAAATTGTAACAAGCCTTTCACCTCTGTTTTTATTTTGATTTGCCACTGCGCATGGCAGGAAGGTTTCAAAGTAACTTTGATTTGTCGCTGCGCACGGCAGGAAGGTTTCAAAGTCGATTAACTCAATGAACCAACTAGTTTGGAGTTGGGCGTTTGGAGCTTGGAGTCGGTTAACCGATTAAACTAATGAACTACTAACCAATGCACCAATCCGCTAAACCCCGTCCCCGCGTAAATTCCTAAACCTTTTCCTGGCTTCGGCGCTAAACATACTACCGGGATAATCGGTAATCAGTTTTTGGAAATAAATTTTTGCCTGAGCAATATCGTTTAGTTTTTTCTCATACAAATCGCCAAGGGTAAAAAGGGCATCATCCGTCCAAATACCATCTTCAAAATCGTCGGTTACTTTTTTAAGGATATCGGCAGCTTTTTGGAAATCGTTTGCTTTAATCAAAATCCTCGCTTTACTCATCATAATGGCATCGGTAAGGCTGTTTTGTGGGAAAGCAATGGCAATACTGTCCATTTTTTTAATAGCGCGCTCGGGCAGGTTCCTGAATAAAAGCATCTCGGCATCGGCGTACATCTTTAACGCATTGCTATCTGCAGGCGTTTGAATATTGTCGTTAATCAATAAACTTAAGTTCAGGGCATCGTTTGCAATTAATTGCGAGGTTGCGGCTTTTAAAACCTGGCACTGGCCGTTGCTGTATTCAAAATTGCCCTGATAAAAGGAAAGCTTCGCGCTGCGGAAACGTGCTTCGTTACCAATGGGCTGTCCTTCAAATTGTTTGCTTACTTGTTCGTATACCAAAAATGCCTCCCAGGGTTCGTTGGTTAAGATGTAAATATCACCTAAATCCAGCTTCAGCTGGCCTACTTCCTGCTCGTTTACCCCTGGCATTTTTATGGCTTCTTCCAGCTCTTTTTCGGCCAATGCGGCTTCATTGAGGTAGTAAGCCTGTAAATTAGCCAGTTTTTTAATGGCAAAAAGGGTATTGCGGTTTTTACCGTTTTCGACCAGTAAAGCCTCGTAATCTTTGGCCAGTAAATCAAGTTCAGCAACCGTATATTTTCCGCTGGTGCGCAGGTTATACCTGGTGTTCAGCATTTCGATTTTCGACGGCAGATAGTACTGATTATCTTTCCCTTTGGTTAAAAGGTATTCGTATGCTTTAATGGCTGTTTCGTAGGCACTGTTATCTACAAAAGTATAAATGGCGTTAAATAGGGTTCCGCCATCTGCTTTAGTCCGTTTATCAAAAGCAATGAGCTGACGCAAGGCCATATCAAATTCCTGCTGTTGTATATAGTTCCAGGTTAGCAACTGGATATAAATTTCGGCATCAGGTTCTTTCTGTATTTTTTTTAAAATTGCTCCCTGAAAAAGCTGGTAATCATTTTTATCTTCAAAAATATTCGAAAGTACAGCCTCTGCCTGTGGTAAAAGCTGTGGCATGGTACCAAGTGCATCCAAGTACTCCTGCATCAGCATCGGCTTATCCTTTTTAAACCTGTAAACATTCAGCAGTTCGAATGTAAATAGCTGTTCATTGCCCAATACTTTCCGGCCTTGTTTAAAGGTTTGCACCGCAAAATCGTAATTTTCGAAACGGTAAAAGTTGTTGGCTATATTCCTGATTTTAAATTCATCTTTAGGCAGTTTACTAACCACATCGGTAAAAATTTTATTGGCCGCCTGCACATCTCCCTTTTCCTGGTACAGTTTACCTAAAGCAATGGGATAGATTTCACTTTGCGGATTTTTTTTGATTTCGCGCCTGACTGCTTTCTCGGCTGCATCATAACGTTTCAGCTTAACCAGGGTATTGAAATAGATATCGAAATAGGCTTCATTATTGGGTATGGCATAAAGTTTTTCGAGCAAAACCAGGGCTTTTTCATAATCGCCATCCTGATAATACTGAATCGCCAATGTGCTTTCATCGGGTGTTAAAGGCTGGTTCGGGCGGAAAATCTGCGCACTGGCCCCAAGCGTAAACGATAAGAATATGATGAAAAGCAAACGGTTCATAAACCCTAAATTATAAGTTTTAAATGTAACATTTTAATACCTGATAAGCTAAAGCACTAACTTATATAAAACGTATTTTAAATGTTACCTGTATTTTATTTTGTGTATATGTTATAAATACTAAATTGAACCACGACTTATTATTGCTGGCGGAGGTAACATTGTTGGTGTAAATCGTGGTTAAGTGGTTGTGATACTTATTTTTGTTGTCCCGTTGAGGATTTATTTATGTTAAAGAGGGTTTTTCTATTGTTAATGGTTGCGTTTATTTTTGCCTGCAAAGGGAAGAATGATAGTACTATACCTGTGGATGATTTTTTTAAAACACAGGATAAAGCCTACTACCGCATTTCGCCTGATGGGAAGAGCCTGTCGTACTTAAAATTGCAGAACAAAAAACTGGAGCTTTTTGCCGAAGATCTGACTACCGGAAACAGCGTGCAGCTTACCCACCTGAACGATAAGAGCATCAGTTTTCACTTTTGGACCAGCAATAACGAACTGATTTACTATACCGAAGACGAATCGAAAGAACGCAGGTCTGATTTGTTTGTCATTAACAAAGATGGCAGCAAGCAGGTACAGTTGTACACTAACGAAAAAAGCAGGCTAAGGGTAATTGAAGATCAGTTGATTGATGATAAATACATTATCGTTTCTTCAAATAAGCGCGATTCGACCCTTTTTGATGTTTACCGCTTAAATGTGCGTAATGGTGAAATGGATATGCTGGCTGAGAATCCAGGTAATTTTAGTCGCTGGATGACCGATTGCCGAGGTGAGCTGATGCTTGCCATTGCCAGTGATGGGGTAAATGAAACCTTAATGTACCGCGAAAATGCCGGTAAGTCTTTCAAGCCGGTAATTACCAATAACTTCGAAACTACTTTACAGCCGGTTGCCTTTTCAGAAACCAAATCGCATGGCTTATTTGCCATTTCTAGTGTTAACCGCGATAAAAATGCACTGGTAGAACTTGATTTACTTACCGGAAAAGAAAAACGGGTACTTTTTGCCGACGATACTTTAAACGTTGTAGATGCTACTTACTCGCGTTTCAGGAAAAAAATGCTTTTTGCTACTTACGAAAACTGGAAGAGAGAGAAATATTATCTTGATGATAGTACAAAACTGGCTTATTCAAAAATAGACCAGCTTTTACCAGGTACCGAGTGGATTATAGCCGATAAGGATAGAACAGATAAAGTATTTGTAATCCGCACTTTTACCGATAAAAACCCAGGTTCCTATTATTTGTACACGGCTGCAGATAATAACTTAAAAAAACTGACTGACGTAAGTCCTGCTATTAAACCGGAGGACATGAGTGCCATGAAGCCCATCAGTTTTAAAAGCAGCGATGGTTTAACCATTAACGGTTATTTAACCCTGCCGAAAGGTAAAAAAGCAGTTAATTTGCCTGTTGTAGTTTTTCCGCATAACGGACCAAAAGCCCGCAACAGCTGGGGCTATAATGCCGAGGTGCAGTTTTTGGCCAATTGTGGTTATGCCGTTTTACAGGTAAACTACCGCGGATCTACCGGCTATGGCAAATCATTTTATGCGGCTGGTTTTAAAGAATGGGGCGATAAAATACAAAACGATGTAAACGACGGGGCCAGATGGCTCATTGCACAGAAAATTGCCAACCCACAACGCATTGCTATTTATGGTAATGGTTTTGGGGGCTATATTGCCTTAAATTGTTTGTATAAAAATCCCGATCTTTATAAATGCGGAGGATCGAACTCTGGTGTAATTAACCTGTTTAGTTACCTGAAAACCTTCCCGCCGTTTTTAAAAGCTAAATTACAGATGTATTACGAAATTGTAGGCAATCCGGTTACTGAAACAGATTACATGCGTTTTGCATCGCCTGTTTTCCATGCCGACCGGTTTAAATCGCCTATTTTTATTGCGCAAAACCCCAAGGATCCAAGTGTAAACGTAGCCGAAGGGGTGCAGTTTATTAAAGAACTTAAAAAACGCAATGTTCAGGTTACTTATATCGAAAAGGAAGAAGGCCCTAACCCGGTAATACGCCAGCAGGGAAGAACCGCTTTGTACAAGGCTTTGGAAGAATTTTTACAAGAAAACCTGGGTAAGAAATAGGGCATGGCTTTAGATAAAAAAAGCGGTTACCGTAAAAACTTTTCACTGGGGGTAACCTTTATTGTACTCATTTCAATCCTCTTTATCTTATCACTTTTCCTGGCTTTTAACTACAGTAAAAAATCGATAGAAAATGATTTTGTTTCTGAGAAAGTAAACGTACTGGAGCAGAGCATTAAGCCCTATAACGATTTCTTTCAGAACAAAATGCCCGAAATATCTTATTATAGCGGCTATTTAGATTCTTCTACTGCTTCGAAGTTTGTAGATACGGTAGTGTTAAAGTACCCGTTTATTTCGCGCGTTACTTTTTACGATACCGAGGTAAAAGTAGCGCCGGTAAGAGATGGTATCAACGCCAACTATCTGGGTATTGGTCCGAAATCCATTTATCAGTTTGGAAAAGGAATCAGCCCCGATTCGGTAAAAGTTTACTCGGAAGAAGATCCCACCTCTTTTAACGTTGGCGATGATTTTAATGCCATGGCTTATAAACTGGCTACTTTTGTAGATCGGTTAGATACCGCTGCCGTACCTACACAGGAAGAACTTTTTACCAATTTTTCGGTGGTTAATTCGAGTGAGAATAAAATTACCTACCTGAATATTCCGCGTCGCGAGGACCTGAAAGTATACAAGGAGATGATGAAGCGTAAGTTAAATCCTTCTCCGGTTTACCAGCAGGATGTATTGGTTTTTAAGCTCGATGCACATCATATCAAAATTGTAAATACACGGCCTTTGCTTTATCAGCACATCAGCATTGTGCCGCTTACTTACGATCCAATTGACAATTCGGAAGAAAATATGAATACTGAGATTGCACTACCTGGTGCATTTTCTGATTTTAAACTGTACTTTGTTTCGTCTAAATCTTACATCAAAAAGGAGATTTTTATTTATTTTATGCCAATTGCCCTGGTGCTTTTACTGGTGTATGGCGTACTGTTGCTGGTTGCTTTTTTAATTTACCGTAACCTGAACATCAACAGCAAAATGTTTAAGTTGCAGTACGATTTTGTGAATAACCTTACACACGAATTTAAAACACCGGTTAGTGTGATTAAGATTGCGGGTAACAACATTAAAAGCGCTCAGGCATTGAGCCAGCGGGAACAACAGTTGTATGGTAAAATACTGGATGAAGAAGCAGACAAGCTTAACGGTTTAATGAACAAGCTGCTGGCTTTTACCCAGATTGAGAATAAGGCAATAAAATTAAACCAGGAGGAAGTTAATATTGTCGATTTTATCGAAAGCACCATAGAGTCGCACACACTTAAACATCCCGATTTTAAGATCACCTACGAAGTGGTAGGCTTTAAAACCTTTATAACCGATCCGGTGTTGTTAGGGAGTTTGTTCGATAACCTGGCCGAGAATGCCTATAAATATTCTAAGCCCGATCAGAAGAAACTCCATATTAGTGCCAAGTTGATTAAAGGCGTGCTGGTTTTCAGGTTTGCGGATAAAGGGATTGGAATAGCAGCATCAGAATTAAACAATATATTTAAGAAATTTTTCCGCATCCAGAACGAATATAACCAAATGGGTAGTGTAGGCCTGGGTTTGGCATTTTGCAAAGAACTGGTTAACTTTATGGAGGGAGAAATCTCTGTTAAAAGTAAAGTAGGCAGTGGTACAGAATTTAAAATCGTGCTGCCTTTTAATAGTTAGAGAAGGTTGGAAGTTTAAAGGTTGGAATGTTAGAACGTTGATTTAACCATCAAAAATTACAGCGTTGCAACATTAAAACGAGGTTGAAAAGTTTAAAGGTTGGAATGTTAAAACGTTGGGTTTAACCTTCAAACATTACAGCGTTTCAACATTAAAGAAAGCGGTTGGAAAGTTTAAAGGTTGGAATGTTGGAACTTTGGGTTTAACCTTCAAACATTACAGCGTTTCAACATTAAAACAACAGATAAAACAATAAATAAAGTTAAAGGTAGTAGCGCCGAAACATTTCAACGTGGTAGCCTTTCAACATACAATGTAAACACATATATAAATGTCTAAAGAAGTAAAAATATTAATCGTAGAAGATGATGAAAATCTTCGCTTTCTTGTAGCCCACCGCTTAAAAGCCGAGGGATATACTGTGCTAGAGGCAAATGATGGCGATGCAGGTGAAAGGATGATTTTGGCTGATCAGCCTGATATTGTTTTATTGGACTGGATGATGCCGGGTAAACAAGGAGCCGAAGTTTGCGAGCATGTCCGTAAACAGGGTTTCGAAAACCTGATCATTATGATGACTGCCAAAGCGCAGGATGTAGACAAGATTGATGCCTATAATTTTGGTGCATCTGATTACATTACCAAACCTTTTAACATGGATGTTTTGGTAGCCATGCTGGAGAGTAAGGTGAAATTTATTGTGAATAAAGATACCGCCGAAATTCACCGTTTTGGTAATATGGAACATCACCCGAATATCCACACCTTGTTTAGGGATGGAAAGAAAATTGAGTTAACCATATTGGAGAACCGTATTTTATTGTACTTCTTGCGTAATCCGGGTAAGGTAATTAATCGCGATGAGCTGATGCTGGTAGTTTGGGGTTATAACTCTGATGTTAATACCAGAACGCTTGATATGCACATTGTGCGCCTGCGTAAGAAAATAGAATTAAATCCCGATAATCCGCAGTTATTACAAACCGTAAGGGGAGTAGGTTACCGGTTTAACGCGGGATAGGAGTAATTATTGAATGAGAGAATGATTGAATGAATGGATTGGCTTTTGCTCAAAACATTCATTCAATCATTCAATCATTTTTAACTACGCTCGTTTCAACGTAAAAATTGTAATCTCAGGTAGTATTCCAACTCTGCCCGGATACCCTAAAAAGCCATAACCTACGTTAACGTAAAGTTGCTGGTGTTGTTCCTGGTATAAGCCTGCCCATTCTTTATAAATGTATTGTATAGGGCTCCATTGAATTTCTTTAAACCTTAAGCCAAACTGCATGCCGTGCGTATGACCACTAAACATGGCATCAATTTGCGGATATTTTTGCAACACCTCGCCGCGCCAGTGAGAAGGATCGTGGCTCAGTAATAGTTTTACAGGTAAGTCGTCGGTGTTTTTAACTGCGAGTTCCATTTTACCATATTTCGGGAAACGGCCCATGCCCCAGTTTTCGACCCCTAAAATTCCGATTTCTTCGCCATCAACCTTTAACCTGCGGTTATCGTTCATCAGCAGGTCGTAACCCATAATTTTGTGCACATCAACCATATCTTTCAGGTTTTTTACCTTAGCTGGCGATGATTCCTTGCCAAAAAAATAGTCGCCATAATCGTGGTTCCCGAGCGATGAATAAACGCCCAGTGGTGCTTTTACTTTCGAGAAAATATCCTGGTAATCGCGTACTTCGTTGGTGAGGTTGTTTACCAAATCGCCTGTGAAAAAGATGAAATCGGGTTTCTCGCCCAGCAGCATTTCTACACCGCCTTTTACAGCAGTTTTATTATAGAAACTTCCCGAGTGGATATCTGAAATCTGCCCCAGGGTAATGCCGTCGAAAGCTTTTGGCAGGTTAGGCAATACTAAATTCACCCTTCTTACCTGATAATCGTATGCACCGGAAATAATGCCCCAGCTTAAAGAAGTTAAGGGAACTGCGGCGGTAACCAGTCCGGCTTTAACCAAAAACGCCGAACGCGAAATTTTATCGTCTTCGTGAGTGCTTGTAGCTGTTACAGGTGCAGCTGTGGTTGTTTTTTTTCTGCTTAGCTTAATCCATAACCTGCGCAAATCATCGAGCACGAGGAAGGGCAGCATGGCCAGTTTGCAGGCTACTGTTAAAAAGAAAGAAACCAGAATGATTGCACGTAGGGTTAGAAACAAATTGAGGTAAATGCCACAAAAAACGCCAAAAATCAATAAGGCGCTATAGCCCCAGTATGCAATGGCAAATACTTTTTTAGTGTTGGGTTTCCATTTGTTAAAAACAGATGTAATGGCTTTGAAACAATAAATATCAAAAGCGATAATAAAAATGCAGGCGGCAATGATAAAAGGTAATCTTCCCATTTCTGGTGAGTTGAGTAATTTATTAAACAAAAAGGCAGGTATTTCGCCTGCCTAAATTAAAGAAATTATAATGTTTTATTATCTGAAATCGTCTTCATCTTCTTCCTCATCAAATTCGGCATTAAATAAACTGCCAAACATATCGCTAAAGCCAAAGCCACCGGTTAAGTAATTTTTACTCAGCTGAGAGTATTCGGCTAAGCCATGCAATACAAACTCCATTAACAACAAGGTTTGGTTTTCGCTTAACTTGGGATGGAATTTTTTAACCGTATCGTATAAGCCGGGCACCAGCATCAATGCTTTTTTGTATTGAACACTGGTTAAAAGATCTGTTAAATCTACATTATTGCCTTCAGTAAACCATTCGGTTATTTCGGTATAAGGATTGGCTGTTTTGCTTTTTTTAGCTTTTTCAGGGTCAGGGAAATAACGTGCAAATAAAGTTTTAACTGCTTTGCCGATTAAGGTAGTGGCTACATGTGCCGGTCCTTCCAGTTCGCCTTCGTACACCAGCTCTATTTTACCGGTTATGGCCGGGATAATACCCGCTAAATCTGATAAACGCACAAAAGCATTTTTTTCGCCCGAGATCAGCATCCTTCTTTCGGCGGTACTGATTAAATTTTCATAAGCCGAAATGGTTAACCTGGCCGATACGCCCGATTTCTGGTCGATGTACTCACTTTTACGAGCCTCGAAAGCAATTTGCTCAATTAAATCTTTTAGCAAACCATCGGCTTCGATACTGGCTTTTTGTTCTGTAGTTAATTTGGCTTCCTGGAAAGTAATTTTGCGCGAAATTTCGATGCTTTTTGGGTAGTGGGTTAAAATCTGACTTTCTATCCTGTCTTTCAATGGGGTAACAATGCTTCCACGGTTGGTGTAATCTTCAGGGTTTGCAGTAAATACAAACTGGATATCTAAAGGCAAACGCAATTTAAAACCGCGAATCTGAATATCTTTTTCCTGCAGCATGTTAAATAAGGCTACCTGGATACGTGCCTGTAAATCGGGCAGTTCGTTGATTACGAAAATGCTGCGGTGTGCGCGCGGAATTAAGCCAAAGTGGATAACTCTTTCATCATTGTAGGTTAGTTTCAGCGTGGCTGCTTTTATAGGGTCAATATCGCCAATTAAATCGGCTACGGTAACATCAGGTGTAGCCAGCTTTTCGGTATAACGTTCGCTGCGGTGTAACCAGGCAATTTCTGTGGCATCACCTTTGGTGGCAATTTCATTTTTTGCATACCATGAAATCGGGTTCAGCGGATCGTCGAAAATTTCGCTTCCGGCTACGTAGGGTACATACTCATCCAATAAATTAACCATTAAACGGGCAATGCGTGTTTTGGCTTGCCCACGTAAGCCCAGAAGTAAAATATTGTGGCGCGATAGAATGGCCGTCTGTAACTCGGGGATTACCGTTTCATCATAACCAATAATACCTTCAAATTCGGTTTTCTTATCACGGAGAACTTTAATCAGGTTTTCCCTTAATTCTTCCTTAACGCTTCTTGATTTATAAGTGGTAGCCTTTAACTGGCCTAATGTAGTATTTTGCATTTTTTGGTTTAAATGGGTCTAAGGTTCAGTGTTTAAGGTATAAGGTTTGTAAAGTGAACAAACAACTTCCATAAATCTATCCCTTTTTAATGTTTTTATGGTTGATTAGGTAGCATTGGCGATGGGTTTTATTTTAAACCCTCTGCCTTAATACCTTCTACCTTATTTAACTGTTTTTCTTCTGTTTTTAATGTAATCTTCAAAAATGTATTCGCCTAAGCCATTTAATGAGCTGTAAAAAGCCCGGCCGCCGTTTATTTCGGTAAATTGGCGTACAAACTGCTGCAGGTAAGGATCTTTGGCAATCATAAAAGTCGTAATCGGGATCCTTAAGCGCTTGCACTGCGCGGCCATGTTTAACGTTTTGTTAATTACTTTGCGGTCCAGTCCCATGCTATTTTTGTAATACTTGCCATTTTCTTTCAAACAGGTAGGTTTACCATCGGTAATCATGAAAATCTGTTTGTTGTGTGTTTTCCTTCTGCGGAGCAAATCTGCCGCAAGTTCTAATCCGGCATAGGTATTGGTATGGTAGGGACCAACTTGTAAATAAGGTAAATCTTTTACGGTTATGGGCCAGGCATCATTACCAAAAACCACAATGTCCAAAGTATCTTTAGGATATTTCGTTTTAATAAGTTCGGCCAGGGCCATGGCTACTTTTTTTGCAGGGGTAATCCGGTCTTCGCCGTACAAAATCATCGAGTGCGAAATATCAATCATCAGTACAGTAGAAGTTAAGGTTTTGAAATCTTTTTCTTCTACCTCCAGATCGCGGTCGGTGAGGGTAAAATCATTAATGCCATGGTTAATTTGTGCATTTTGAATAGAAGCAGTCATATCGATCTGATCTAAGCTGTCGCCAAAATTATATTCTCGTCTGTCGGCATTTTTTTCTTCGCCAATGCCCGATTGGTTACTGTTGTGGTTGCCCCGGCCACTTTTTTTCAGTTTCCCGAAAATTTCATCAAGGGCCGATTTGCGAATAGTTTGTTCGGTTTTCGCGGTAATTTTAAATTCTCCCGATTGGTTGTCTTCGGTGAGATAGCCTTTATCTTTTAAATCATCTATAAAATTACCGATACCATAATCGTTATTGGTAAGCTTATATTGCTTATCAAGTTCATTTAACCAGCTTAGGGCCTCGGCTGCATCACCTGCTGTATAATTCAGCAGTTCGCTAAATAATTTTAGCAATTCATCAAAGCCACCTTTGGGCGTATCGCCGGGCTTGTAATCAGAAAAACGAAAACCTCTCATGTGCTTTTATAAACGGATTATCGAAGATAAAAGTTTCGCTTTGTATTAATTTAAGCGGGGTGTCATATTTGAGTGGAGCTGAAAGACCAAAGCGGAAAGACCAAAGCAGAAAGCAGTTGCATTTGTAATGCACATAACGGAAATAACATACAGCTATAAAATCGCTTTTCTCATTCATCCTCGTTACAAACGAGAACGATGGTATAGGCAGACCTTATAGGTTTTGACACCTATAAGGTCTTAAAAAAATTAAAGCGCCATGTGGTAAATCTTTTTATTGTAATCGGGGTTGGCTCCAACCTGCGAAGCAACGAAAGCCCCAACTTTACAGGCATTATCCAGGGTAGTTTCCATGGGGTAGCCTTGCAGGTAACAGGCAATAAAGGTAGCCAGAAAAGCATCGCCTGCACCAACGGTATCGGCAACCTGTACTTTGTATCCCGGGTGTTTAAACAGCTTTCCGTCTTTTAAAATACAGGCTCCATTGTTGCCCAGCGTTAGGCAGATGATATCGATATTAAATTGGCGTGCAAGTTGTTTCAGCAGTTGTTCGTCGGTATTACCGGTTAAGCCGAAAGTATTTTTTACCCAAACAATTTCATCCTCGTTTATTTTTAAAATATTGGCATGGTTTAAAAGATCGCCAATTAAAGCTTTTTCGTAAAAGGGGCTTCTCAGGTTGATATCGAAAATTTTTGTTTTAGCATTTTCCAGTAAGCCTATAATGGCTTTTTTAGAGCGTTCATCGCGACAGGTTAAACTGCAATATACCAGCGCATCGGCCTGTTTTACTGCTGCAATATTTTCGTCGGTTAGCTGGATATCATCCCAGGCAACAGGTTGTTTGATGGTGTAGGTGGCTTGGTGGTTGGCATCGAGCTGTACCACAACGGTACTGGTAGGTAATTCGGTATTTACCTGAATCAGGTTTGTTGCAAAATGATTGCTGTTTAAAAAATCCAGTAATTCGCGGCCATTATCGTCGTTACCAACTGCGCTGATAAAACTGCTCGTTATATTTTGTTTATGCAGGTTAAGCGCAACATTCATACTCGAACCGCCGGCTTTCTTCCCCTCTGGAAAAACATCCCAAAGTATTTCGCCAATTGTAATTACTTTATTTTGCATAGGTGATTTTATAAAATGTAAAGAAACAGTTTTTAGCGGTGGAACAAAATAATTTGTTTCCTATCTTTAAGTTTTACCCAATTATCCTAAAACATGAAAAAAATACTTCTTGCTTTACTGCTGTTAATTTCGTTCGGAAGCTTTGCCCAAAATGCAAAAGATAAGCAGGCTATACTTAATTTACTGGAGAAACAACGTACCGATTGGAATAAAGGCGATGTAGAAGCCTTTATGGAAGGCTACGAAAAGTCTGACAGCTTGCTATTTGTAGGTAAAAGCGGACCAACATACGGCTGGCAAAAAACGCTCGATAATTACAAAAAGGGCTATCCAGATAAATCAGCCATGGGGTATTTGGTGTTCGGCATTAAAAAAGTTGATTTTTTAAAATCTGATTTGGCTTTTGTATTGGGCAGCTGGAATGTGAAACGTGAAAAAGATGAGCTGAAAGGCTATTTTACACTACTTATTAAAAAGATAAAAGGGGAGTGGAAGGTTGTTGCAGATCATAGCAGTTAAAGGATGGATGATGGGAGATGGATGATGGAAAATGGAAGAGGGAATTGATGTGATTTAATTGAGGGCGATAAAATCGCCCTTCCCGCCTTTTCCCGTTGCAAACGGGGACGATGGTTGTTTATTCCCCCAATTTAAAATCTTTATAATAGAAATCATTGTCGGCATCTGTTAACTGGCGGATAACCCTGCAGGGATTGCCTGCTGCAAAAACATTATCGGGGATATCTCTGGTAACAATACTGCCTGAGCCAATTACCACATTCGAACCAATTTTTACTCCCGGATTAATTACCACATTGCCACCAATCCAAACGCTGTTGCCAATGGCAATTTCCTGCGCCCATTCGTACTCCTGATCACGCAGGTGTGCGTGTATGGGGTGACCGGCAGTATAAATGGCTACGTTTGGTGCTATAAACACATTGTTGCCAATACTAACTTTTGCACAATCTAAAATTACCAGGTTAAAGTTGGCGTAAAAGTTATCGCCAATTTCGATGTTGTAACCATAATCGCAACGGAAAGGAGGTTCTACATAAAACATCTTTTCGGTTTTGCCGAATAACCTTTTTAGCAGCTCTTTGCGCTGTTTGATGAATTTAGGAGCAAGGTTGTTAAATTCGAAAACAATTTCCCTGGCTTTTAATCTTTCTTTTGCCAGTTCCGCATCGCCTGCCTGATAGGCCTTTCCAGCCAGCATTTTTTGTTTTTCGGTAAGTATATTGTTTTCCATCTGATTCTGAATGATAATGAAGTTTTGAACGCAATAATAACAAAAACGGGGCTGTCGTAAACGATGCCCCGCTGTATTTTAATTATCAGTACTTTATGGTCTGCCTTTGGCTAAAGCCCTTTCGGCAATTTTAACTGCCTTTTTCTCTCTCCAATGAGCGTATTTTTCTTTGAAAGTCATTTTAATTAAGCTATCTATTGCTCCGTGGGTAAACAAGCTCCAAACGCTGGCCACTTTACGGCTAATCGATTGGTCCCAGGCGCGTAAACTTAAAGAGAACGATCCGTCAACATATTTCATCCAGTGCCACATGCCCGTTGGCATAAACAAAGTATCGCCATGTTCTAAGAAAACTTCGTATCCTTCAACGCCATTTAAAGCAGGGAATTTTTTGAAATCAGGGTTGGCAACATCATAATCTTCGAGTGCATAAGTGGCGTTTGGCAGGCAATATAACCTGTCTTTCCACTTGTAATCGAATAGGATAATGTGCTTTCTGCCTCCAAAATGCGTATGGAAAATATGTGGTAAATCGATATCGTAGTGCAGGAATGTTACCGAATTTGAACCCCCAAAAAACATAGCAGGCATGCTTTCAATAAAGCCACCCATTAAATCTTTAGGGATTTTAATATCGTTAATCAGGCTTGGCACTTTTTTAAACAGGTTGAAAAAGAAAATTCTCAACTCGGTTGGCTCACGCTTAATTAGATCAAGGTAATCGCCAAATTTCATGTGTGCAGTAGCTGCGTTAATCGGTTTCGATGGGTCAGCTTTAGAGTTATCGTAAAGCGGAACTTCCAGGTCGCCGCCAATTTCTTTTAAATATTCAGTTGTCCATTTTTCTCTAGCAGGCCAGTCTTTAGTAAGGCCCCTGATTACTAACGGACGTTTAGTTTTCAGGTAATTTTTCTTAAAATCTTCGGGAGTAATGCTCTCAACGATGTCAACAGGTTTTAAAATGAAACTCATGCGCTTAAAATCGGTTATTTGTGCCGAACAACAAATGTGTAAATTTTATTTTAGAAAATTGATGTCCGCAAGTAAATGTGACTAAAATCACGTAATCTAAATTAGTAAATAGTTAACAATTTAATAACTAAGCTTCCACTTTCTGTTTAACTATTTCGGTATAGGCTGCATTCCAGAGATCGATTCTTTTCTGCAGGGCTTGTTTGGTTGTAGTTTCTGCCTGTTCCCAAAAAGCTTCGTCTTTTTCGCATAACTTCTCGGTCATAGATAGGGCTAAATGGCTGTGGTGGTCGCCATCTACTTCGATATGACGTTCCAGATAGTATTTAAAAATGGAAACCTGGTCGGGCTGGGAGCTGTTCAAATCGTTAACCATGCTAAAAAACATGTTCGGAATCAGGTCTTCGCGACCGAAGGTAAAACTTGCAGCCTGCAAATGTGTTTGACCACTGTTTATGGTTTCGAATGTTGCATTAACGAAATCTCGTGCTGCCAAAGGTACTTCGGCAATTTCGAAAGCTTCGTCAAAACTTTTACCGTTTTGCAATGCACTTATAAATGTGTTTATAGGTTTAGTATCGGCACCACATTGTTCCATGGCATCTAAATAAAGCTCGAAATGACTTTTGATCTTGCCATCTGCATCTACATCCGATTCTTCGCCGGCTACAATTTCATTAATCAACTGCCTCGTAACCGGATCGCCAACGGGAAACCAGGGTAAGGTTGTACAAGTTAAATTAATCTGTAAAGCTTTAAGCAGCGACATAAAATCCCACACTGCAAAAATATGGTGCTCCATAAAAATCTGCAGCTCTTCGAGCTCGCTTATGGCGGTGTACACTTTATGGTTAATTATTTCCTGTCTTAAAGGCTCAATTTTTTCTTGTATTTTTATAATATTTGGATGCATATCTGAATGGGGGCTCCGGAGTTTTGAGTATAAACTCCATCATCCTGTTTTAATCGTTTATTGTTATTCTTTTTACTCTGTTTAAAGCCCGCAAATTTACGCTGTAAGGTTAAGTTATACAAGCTTTTGCTGTAGTCAGCTGGCATTTTTTGACTGTACCCAGTCATTTATAAGCCATAATTTTCAAGCATTAGTGGTATGCTAATTAAACATGCCTTGCTTATTCTCGAAACCAGATTTGAATAAAAAAACGCTCTTACTATTGGGCAAGAACGTTAATTTTGAAATCACACGGAACGTGAGCATGTTAATAAGGATATCTTTCGATTTAAACGATATACGTTAAACAGTGTGTAATGGTTTTTTATAACAAAAACGATCTGAACGTAGCCAGATCGTTTAATGTAGGTCATAAGGATTTATAAATACTATTTAGGCATTAAAACGGTATCAACTACGTGTATAACGCCATTTTTTTGATAAACATCGGCAATGGTTACTGTGCTCATACCGCCTTTTTCGTCTTTTAGAACCAGTTTTTTACCATCCATCCAGGCCCAAAGTTTGCCACCCTGAACTGTTGTTAGCTCTGCTTTGCCACCACCTGCTTTAATTGCTTTTGCAATGGCTTTGCTATCCATTTTACCTGCAACAACATGGTAAGTTAAGATGCCGGTAAGTGTTGCTTTGTTTTCTGGTTTTACCAAAGTTTCTACCGTGCCGGCAGGAAGTTTTTCAAAAGCTTCATTTGTTGGTGCAAAAACAGTAAAAGGGCCAGCGCTTTTTAAAGTCTCTACCAGGCCAGCCGCTTTAACCGCCGCAACCAAAGTGGTGTGGTCTTTAGAATTCACTGCATTATCTACGATATCTTTAGTAGGGTACATTGCTGCTCCGCCAACCATCGGATTTTTTTGAGCGTAAACTTGTGTTGTAAAAGCTATCATGATAACAGCAAATACGGATAAGATTAAGTTTTTCATTATTTCTATTTTTTAAGTTTCTGTTGTTTGATTCCATGTACGATGGTTTACAGATACTTGGTTTTTAGAAATGAAAATAAAAGTTTAATTGATTGATTTTTAGTTATTTAATTTATTGTTTTTAGGATTGGAATGCTGTTGGGAAAACTCCGGACGTTTAAAACTTACAGAGCTTATGGTATCTTTTTTAAATCAGAAACTAACCTAAAGGCTTATCCTTAATTTACTTTGGCTGTCCTTATTTTTTTTGAAAAAAACTTAGGAAAAAAACGTTTTAACAGCACGGCTTTGGTTTCTTTACCACCTATATAAACTTCTTCTTTTTTATTGCGTACGGCTTCTGTAATTTGTTTGGCACAATCAACAGGGCTCATCGCATTTTCGTGCGCATCGCCCATTTTATTTAAGGGTTGTCCATCAGCAGTAAGCGCATTGTAAGTAACCTGCGTTTTTATAAAGCCAGGGCAGATAATCGTAATATCGATGTTCTGATCATAAACTTCCGACCGGAGCGAATCGAAATAGCCATGAAGTGCGTGTTTGGAAGCGGCGTATGTAGAACGGAATTTTGTGCCAAATTTGCCAACCAAACTGCTTATTACTACAATTTGTCCGCCGCCGTTGGCGATCATCAATGGTAAAACCGCCTTGCTTAGTACAACAGTTCCCCAAAAATTGGTATTCATAATCTGCTGTTCCGTTTGCAGGTTGGTTTCCAGCGCTAAACTCCGCTGACTCACGCCACCACTATTAATCAGTAAATCAATCTTTCCAAAAATGCGGATGGCATCGGCAGCTTTACTTTCCAAAGTTTCGGTTTCGCTTAAATCGAATGGTAAAACATGCACGTTAAACGAGTTTTGGCAGTTTCCTTTAACACGGAAAAGTTCATCGCGGTTTCTTCCTGAAATAATCAGTTTATTGCCAGCTTTAAAATATTCGTAAACCAGGGCTTCGCCAATACCGGATGATGCGCCTGTGATCCATACAATTTTCGACATATACTTTTAATTAATGATTAAGTTGTTGAATTATAGATTGATCGACTTGCTGATAGCACAATGTTTAGCATTCAATCATTCGAAATCTGGTCATTCTCTCTTAATTTTCTACTATAAATAACTCCGAAGCAATATGGTCGGCAAAGAGCTTTCCTGTTTCGGTTAAACGAATTTTTGCCCCATCTCTTACCAGCCAGTCCTTATCGTCGAAATTTTTAAGGTTGTATTGGGTTTCTTCTAAAAAATCTTTCCCAAAATCGGCATTTATTTTTTCGAGGTCTGTTCCCCACATGGTCCGTAAAGAGGTCATCATGTACTCATTAAACCTATCGTTCAGGCTCAGCTCTTCTATAATTTCCGGTAGTTTGTTATCGGCCAGGGTTGCTATAAACAAAGCATTGTTTGCCGGGTTCATGTAGCGGTTCTGTCCATCAAAACCATGTGCCGAAGGCCCAATGCCAATATAATCAACACCCCTCCAATAATTAGTATTGTGCACCGCATAGTGACCGGGTTTGGCAAAATTAGAAATTTCGTAATGTTCAAATCCGGCTTTAACCAGTTTTTCCATTAAAATCACAAATTGGGAGGCACTTTGGTTATCGCTAACGGGAGCCTGCTTTTTGTTTTTAATGGCATGTGCCAAAGCTGTTCTCGGCTCAACGGTTAAAGCATAGGCTGAAACATGAGGCACTTCCAATTCGATGGCTTTTTGGATATTACTCAACCACTTTTGATCGGTCAGTAAAGGATATCCATAAATCAGATCGAGTGTTAGGTTTTCGAATCCTGCATCCTGACTTCTCCTGATACAATCTTCAGCTTCCATGGCTTTGTGTGCACGGTTCATCCAAATCAGGTCTTCATCGAAAAACGATTGTATGCCTACGCTAAAGCGGTTAACCGGCAGCTGTTTAATTTCTTTCAGCTTCTGGCTGGTTAAATCGTCAGGGTTGGTTTCGATGGTAATTTCTGCATTAGCATCGACCGAAAAAGTGTGGTTAATGGTGTCAAAAATCTTTTGCAGTGCCTGTTGTGATAGGATGGAAGGCGTTCCGCCACCCAGATAAATGCTGCCTACCTGTCCGCTAATCCGATCCTTTTTCATTTTAATTTCCTTACAAATCGCTTCAACCATTTCATCGGCATACTTTAATGAAGTGCTGAAATGAAAGTCGCAATAGTGACAGGCCTTTTTACAAAAGGGAATATGAATATAGATACCAGACATTGCTGCAAAGATACAGCATATTCTAAATCCATTTATTTTCTTTAGGTAAACAATGATTATTCGACTACTTTTGCATTCTTAAGTTTTGATTTACAGCATGCCGAGATTCATTTTCATTTTGTTCGTGTTTTTATGTTCTGCAAATTTTCTTGCAGCGCAGCAAATTCCTGTGCAAACAGATAGTACCGCTGTAATTCCGGTTCAGTACAAGCGATATCGACCCGATTCGGCTACATTGGCCAGGCAGCGCTTCGTAACCGATTCTGTTATGCGTCATACCTGGGTATTGGCTGATAGTCAGATTAATAAAAACGCGCTGACGGATACCATCGAAAAGGAGTATCTTTTCCCAAAACTGGATTTACTGGCCTGGCAAAAAAAATACCAGCACCTTAAGAAAAAGGCAAATCCATATCAGCTGGGTACCAAAATACCTAAAGGAAACCTGGGCTTGCTGGGCTTTATTTTTGGCATGCTCATTATTTTTGCCATTTTAAAAAATGCATTTTATAAGCAGTTATCGGCTATTGTACAATCGTTTTTTAGCAACAGGATTTTAAATAATATCAACAAGGAAGATAACCTGTTTAGTTCCTGGCCTTTTTTGCTGCTTTTTGTGCAGTTTGGCTTTGTGTTTGGTATGTTCTTTTTTCTGGTAGCCCAGTGGAACGATATGTACCAGGCTAAAGATGGCTTTAAATTTTTCTTTAGCATATCCATAACGATTATTGTTTTTTATGCGCTGAAACTGGTTATTCTACGTTTTTTAGGCTATCTGTTTAACGTACAGAAACCTGTGGGCGAATATATCTCTATTTTATACCTCAGTTATTTCAATGCCTCGCTACTTTTTATCCCCCTTGTGATTGCATTTGCACTCACTCCGCTTAAATACGGCGAAGTGTATATTGGGTTGGCATTCTTACTGTTAGGCATCATTTTTGCGTTTCAACTGTTAAGGGCGGGCATAACGATACTTTCTAACAATAAGTTTTCTAGAATGCATTTAATTTTGTACTTTTGCGCCCTCGAAATATGTCCTATCCTAATACTAATTAAAACGATAGGGCTGTAGCAGGAAAAAGGAAAATGCAAGAAAAGAACGACTCTAGAATCCGCAAAGTAAAAAGTATTTTGGTTACTTTACCAAAACCTGAAACTGAAAAATCTCCTTATTACGATTTGGCTAAAAAGCACAACCTAAAAGTCGATTTTAGGTCATTCATCCATGTTGAAGGCGTACCTGCCAGAGACTTTAGGAAGGATAAAGTTAACCTGGCCGATTTCACTGCGGTAATTTTTACCAGCCGCAATGCAGCAGATCATTTTTTCAGAATATGTGAAGAAATGCGTTACGAAGTGCCGGCAGAATTGAAATATTTCTGTCTGTCTGAAACCATTGCACTCTATCTTCAAAAGTATATCCAGTACAGAAAACGTAAGATCTTTTTTGGCAAGCAAACTGCAGCTGATTTGGCTGAAGTGCTTAAAAAACACGCAAACGAGAAGTTTTTATACCCTTGTTCTGATGTGGCTACTGAGGATACCATGAAGTTTTTGGAGAAAAGCGGCTATAACTTTACCCCTGCTGTTTTGTTTAGAACAGTGGTGAGTGATTTGTCTGACCTTGCAGAGGTTTTTTACGATGTTATCGCCTTTTTCAGTCCCTCAAGTATTCAGTCGTTGTTTAAAAATTTCCCCGATTTTAAGCAGAATAATACCCGGATTGCAGCCTTTGGTACCAACACCAGTAAGGCCTGTACCGATATGGATCTTATTGTAGATATTGCTGCACCAACTCCAGGTGTTCCATCTATGACTATGGCTATTGAGAACTATATCAAAATATCTAATAAATAATACGTTTAATAATTTATTTTAAGTCAATACAATAAATGCGTAACTTTGCTGTTATTAAGAGAGTTACGCATTTTTTGTGCAATAAAGATTAGGTGTGGGTGAACTGTTAATCTAACTTTAATTGCCTTTGCGCAATGATTTAATGTAAAATATTTGCTTTTGTTGATAATTTCAGTGATTTTTGATAAAATTGCTCCCTTATCGTGCTTAGCACACTATAAAAAATATGAAGAAAATTTACCTTCTAACTATTGTAGGTATATCATTAATGTTAGCGAGTTGCGGTCACGGTGGCCAGGGCGAGCTTGTTGGTGCTTATAACCGGAAATTTAAAAACGATAGAATCCCGTTAGGAATGGTATATATACCGCCAGGGCATACGCCACTGGGAGGGTCTGATGAGGATATTACGTTCTCTCAGAATGGCCCGAGCAGGATGGTAACCATCAGTGCATTCTTCATGGATCAGACCGAAATTTCGAACGCAGAATATCGTCAGTTTACCAACTGGGTACGCGATTCGATTGCCATTGCCATGATGGGCAACCCACAACAGTTTATGATGACACCAAGAGGAAATGCAGCTGCAGCCGTTGGTGGCGATAGATTTATCGACTGGAGGAAGGTTGGACCAAATGGTGCCAATATCTGGAAAAACAGGGGAAGAGGTGGAGCAGGAGCACAGGCGAGTCAGTTGGATGGCATGTACTATTCGGGCTTGGATGCACTTCCGGGAAGAAAAGAATTTGATGTGCGTAAGTTTGAGTACACCTACGCAGAGTTAAATATGGAAAAAGCTGCTTTAGGGCATAAAGATCCAAACAGCAAACGTCAGGATTATATAGACCGTTTTACCGTTGCTATTTACCCTGATACCATGGTTTGGAAAACCGACTATTCTTATTCACAGAACGACCCAATGGTTCGCGGTTATTACAATCACCCTTCCTACGATGATTATCCGGTAGTTGGCGTAAGCTGGGAGCAGGCAAAAGCTTTCTCTCACTGGAGAACCAAATTGTATGATGGCGTAGCTACAGCCCGTAAATTGCCTGTAGGATCGCGCTCTGATTACAGATTACCAGCAGAAACAGAATTTGAATATGCGGCCAGAGGCGGTAACACCAAAACCAAATACCCTTGGGGAGGTCCGTATATCAGAAATACAAAAGGATGTTTACAAGCCAACTTTAAACCAGGTCGTGGCGATTACTCGAGCGATGGTGGTATTTATACTGTAGGTGTAAGATCTTATTTCCCTAACGATTACGGTCTTTATAACATGGCCGGGAACGTATCAGAGTGGACTATTACTGCATACAATAAAGGCGCTAGTCCGTTATTACACGATTTGAACCCTAACTTTACTTACGATGCAGGTGCTACCGACAGTAAATACAAAAAACGTAAGGTAGTAAAAGGTGGTTCGTGGAAAGATACAGGTTACTTTTTACAGAATGCTGTAGCAACATACGAATATCAGGATACCCAAAGATCGTATATTGGTTTCAGATGCGTTTCATCTTACCCAGGTACCGACTTAAGACATTAAACCAAACAAACTAAAAACTAAAGAAAAACATCAGATTTATGGCAGCAAAAAAACAACCAGGCTGGTTACACGTAGCGATTTCATGGGGAGCAAGTATTGTAATTATCGGAGCGTTATTTAAGATATTACACATTGGTGGAATATTTGGTAACTATATGATCGGTATTGGTCTTGGGGTTGAATCCATTCTATTCTTCTTAACAGGTTTCTTTCCACCAGAGCCAGAACCAGCATGGGATAGAGTTTACCCGGAGTTGAGAGCTGATTTTGATGGAGAACTACCAAAAGCATCAGCCAGACCTGTTGCTGCAGTTGGTTCGTCAAACACAGCTGCTTTAGATAAAATGTTATCTGATGCTAAAATCGGTCCGGAATTAATTGAAAGCTTAGGTACCGGTTTGCGTACATTTGGCGATAAAGTGGCTACCATTTCTAATGTTGCCGATGCTTCTACAGCCACCAACGAATTTACAGGTAAAATTAAAACGGCATCAGCCGGATTCGATAACTTAAGTGCTTCTTTCGAAAAAGCTACTGCTAACTTAAAAGCCATGGGCGAGAGCAATGTAGATTCACAAGCTTATCACGATCAGGTAAATAACTTAGCCAAAAACTTATCGGCATTGAACGCGGTGTACGAACTGGAATTACAAGATTCGAGCGCGCATTTGAAATCGATGAATAAATTCTATTCGAACTTATCATTAACCATGCAAAACTTTAACGAATCGATGGAAGATTCGAAACAGTTTAAAGAAGAGGTGAACAAGTTAGCTAAAAACTTATCGTCGCTTAATGCAATTTATGGCAATATGTTATCGGCTATGAACAGCCCACGTGTATAATTTGTTTAGTTTTTAATTTTTAAAGAAAAGCTACATCAAACATGGCAGGCGGAAAAGAAACAACAAGGCAGCGGATGATCAATATCATGTATTTGGTATTGTTGGCCATGCTTGCCTTAAACGTATCAGATACCATTTTAGATGCATTCAAAAATATCAATGATAGTTTGGATACTTCTAAAAATAACGTAAATACCAGCATTAACCAGTTGTTTTCTGCTTTCGAAAATTCGAAACTGAAAGAAGAGCCAGCCCGTGCGCAGCCAATTTACGAAAAGGCTCAACAAGCTAAGGCAGCTGCTGATGAGTTAAACAACTACATTGAAGGTATTAAAAAACAGTTTACAGAGGCTGGCGATGGAATTGATCCGGAAACCGGCGACCTGGTAAATAGATCGAATCAGGATATTGCTCAAAATATCATGATCAATAAAAAAGAAGCAGATAAATTAAAGGCGAAGATTAATGCTACACGCGAGAAATTAATCTCTTTATTAGATCCGGCAGACAGAGCTGGTGTTGCTTTTTCTCTTGAAGCTAAAGATCCTGTAAGAAAAAGAAAAGGAAACTGGCAGGAAACTTACTTTGGTGAGGGAACTCCATTAACTGCTGCAATGACAATTTTAACCAAACTGCAAACAGATACTAAAAATGCTGAAGCAGAAGTAGTGAAAAAATTGTTCGGAAATATGGATAAGGCACAGGTAAACCTGGATCAGTTTGCGGCAGTTGCAGTAGCACCTACCTCTTACGTAATTCAAGGTCAGCCTTACACGGCCGAAGTATTTTTAACAGCGAGCGATTCGAGATCAACTCCGGATATTACGGTTAACGGTAGTAAATTATCAGTTAAAGAGGGTAAAGGAACTTACACCGGCGGAACAAGCAGTGTGGGCCAGTTTACCTGGGTAGGTACAATCCGAGTTCGTCAAACTGATGGACAGGTAAAAGAATACAAAACCCAGCCACAAACTTATCAGGTTGCAAAACCATCGGCATCGGTTACTTCTACCAAATTGAACGTAATTTATGCAGGTATTGCCAATCCGTTTACCGTTTCGGCAGCAGGTTTCCCGTTAGAGAGCATCAAAGCTTCTATTTCTGGCGGATCGATGTCTGGTAGCAACGGAAACTTTAATGTTAACGTACCTGGAAGCCTTGTTGGCTCGGAAGTATCGATCAATGTATCGGCCAATAATGCTGGCAAAACAGTTAGTTTAGGCTCACAAAAATTCAGGGTTAAAGGTATTCCAACTCCGGTAGCTAAAGTAGGCGGCCGTGCAGGTGGAGATGTTGCTTCAGTACAGTTAAAAAGTGAAACCGAAATTGAAGCTGATTTGGATGATTTCCCTTTCGACGTTAAGTTTAAAATACAACGTTATAAAGTAACAATTATCAAACCACGTTCAGATGCAGTTACTATTGCCGGAAGCGGTGGCAGTTTTGCAGGTGCCGTAAAAGGTGCTATTAACTCGGTTACTCCTGGTACAAGGGTATTTTTTGAAGATATTGTTTCTATAGGTCCTGATGGCCGTCAGAAAATTTTACCTTCATTAGCATTTAGTGTTAAATAAGAAGAAGATGAAAAGGATTTTAAGTATTGCTATTTTAGTGTTGTTAACCACGTTTGCTTTTGCACAAAAAAAGCCAACCAAGTTAGCACCGAAAAAGCCTGCGCCCGTTGCGGCTGCTCCTGTAGTAGATACGGTGAAAGCTCCTGTTAAAACAGTTAAAAAGAAACTTAAGGTACCACCAAAAGATGGTTTCTATGCCCGTAAAGACATTGATAGTACCGAAATGGTGCCTTTGGCTGATGTAAGGGAAGAAGATGTGTTTTATGCAAAACGTATCTGGAGAGAAATTGATTTACGCGATACCGTTAATTCGCCATTAAGATCACCTAAATCGAGATTAATCGATGTGTTGGTATCGGCCATTAAAACCGGAGAATTAACTGCTTATTCGCCAATTGACAGTGCTTTGAATGAGGATGATGCGTTTAACAACCCTATGACTCCTGATTCGGCTGCAAAATCAGCTTTAGGAACGGCAGAGGTATCGAACAATAAAACAGGTACGGTTACTACTGTAGTGAACGATTTTAATCCAGATTTGTTCTTGAAATTCAGGATCAAGGAAGATTGGATTTTTGATACCAAACGTTCTATTTTCGAACCGCGTATTGTAGGTATAGCACCTTTAAAATTCAACGAGGTTTCTAAACAATGGCAACCTGTATTCTGGGTTTATTACACAGAAGCAAGGGAGCTTTTAACCAAGAAACGTTTAATTAACACCAATAACGATGCTTCTAATTTAAGTTTCGACGATTTCTTTATCCGTCGTTTATTTAGTAGCTACATTGTTAAAGAATCAAATCCTGGTGACAATAAAATCAGAGATATTATAACAGACCCAAGAGAAAGATTGTACGAATCTGAGCGGATTAAAAAATCGGTTCTGGATTATGAACAAGGACTTTGGGAATACTAAAAATACAAAAGGCTCTGATGAAAATCGGAGCTTTTTTGTTTTCTGCTGTCGTCATGCTGAATTTATTTCAGCATCTCACGGTCTATCTTCAGTTATCTGTAATTAACAACCTTGCCTATAATAGAAAGAGCGGTAACCATATCGATTACCGCTCTTCTCTTTAAATTAAAACTATTACTGATTATCAATAGCGGCTTCTATTACATTTTGCACAGCTGTAGGTACATTCGATAAAATGTCGTAACCTGTTGCAGATTCTACTGCATTAACCGTGGTACGGTAAGTTTTCCAGTTGGTATTTAATCCGTTAGTGTTAGGCATATTTACCGTAATTACGCGTGTAGATGATGTAACGCGGCTTAAATCGTTATTGCCATTGGGGAGTACTACAATCACTTTCCATGTGTTGGAAGGCACATTAATACGTCCATTATCTATGGTGTAAGTAATACCTCCATTGCTTCCGGTGCCACCTGAGCCATAAGACCCGCAGATTACATAAACTTCATTGCCTGCTGTTACCAGCGATCGGGTATAGTTTTCAAGATCAGCCCATGGTCCCTGATTATTATTTGGCGCTTGTGGCATCATATTGCTCATCAAAAAGGTAGAAGAGTTTGCTGCAACTGAAGCAGTTCTATCAGCCGAAGGACAGTTGTGGCCACGGTCAAAACCCGACCCTGAGTAGCTGCTGTTCGATACCTGGTACCAACCTGAGGGTAAAGTGTTGTCTGCCCTGAAATCATCCTGACGAGGCGTTGAACCAAAATCAGATGAACCAATATGCCAGCTTACCCAGTTTGGAGTACCCCTGGTTTTACTGTAGGAACTAGAGTAGTAAGTACGTTCCATCAGGTAATTTTCAGGATAAGAAGTGCTGGCAACAGCATTGCTCGGGTTACCCATTAAAAGGTGACTATTATCTCCGGGGGAAGTTGGAGGGGTGGTTGTTCCATCTCCGGTTGAGATGCTGAAATCATCTATATTGATGCGTGCAGTACCTCCACTTATTTTACGGATCTGGAAGCGGACGTTTCCGGAAATGGCAGTATTAAAAGTTGCGATTGATAATGTTGTAGCGCTACTGGTAATGGTGCTACCCGATTGTTGCCAGCTCGAGCCACCATTGGTAGAATACCAAAGCTGCCAGGTACTATTGGCATCGGTACCATACTTGGCATGTGCAATACTTACTACATCAGCTCCGTTTACGTCGAAGTTCATGCTTAGGATACCTGTATTACGGATGCGTACCGATTGACTACCATTTTTTGCGTCAGCAGCAAGGTTACCGATTAAGGCATCATCAAGACTCCAGCTGCCGCTGCTTAAAGTTACCGATGCTATTGCATAGCTGCCTTTTGTACCCGTCTCAAAATTTTCAGGGAAACCAGCCACTATGGCCTGAGTACCGGCAGTAGCTGCTTTGCTGTTTAGTTTCTGTTCAAAAAGGTTTGTTTCGGGTTGTAGCTGGTTTTCTTTTTTACAGGCAGCCAGACCAAGGCATAGCATGGCCACTAAGCTTAATTTTTTTAATGCTTTCATGTTTAGTTTGGATTATTTAATGGTTGGAATTAATTTCTCAGGTTTCGACTGCAAATGTTTCGATAACGATACAGGTGCCATCTGCTAAATAGCCGGTTATAAGCACAGGGATTCTGCTAGCTCCCTCTACTCTGATCACCTGTAGGTTGGTAAGGCTTTGCTTTAAAGCCGAATAAAACGCTTCAATTTTACCAGCATTTTCTACCATAGGCGTATCAGCTGCATCTATCTTTGAAGTAAGATGATTAAAAAATGCAGGGTGTTCCACCTGTTTTAAGTTTTGTGGGGCTGAGTGGTATTCTGCTGCAATTTTTTGCAATAGTTCTGCAGGAGTAATTTTACCCCAGTTGGCCGCTTTAAAAGGGCTTTCTGATTCGGTAAAGTACAATACGCCCAATAAAAGTTTGGTAATTGTAGCCAGGATGCTGTTATTCATGTAAAATAGGGATAGATGTTTACTTGTATTAACAACCCTAATTTATTGAGAAAATATTTAAGCTGTAAGCAATTCAGATTAATTTAGTGTTAATCTTTTTACGCAATTGTCTTCTATGTTTTACAAGATGAATTTACGCTTCTTTAAAGTGTGCCAATAAAGTTTGCACCTGCTTCTTGTTCAGCACTTCGGCCAGTTGTTTCTCGGTAGCTTCTTTAATTTTTTTAACCGATTTAAAATGAGTAAGCAATTTATCGGCCGTGGTTTTACCAATACCTTCAATCTGCTCGAGTTCGGTTTTTAATGTACCCTGATCGCGCTTTTTGCGGTGAAAGGTAATCCCAAAACGGTGGGCCTCATCACGCAGCTGCTGAATTACTTTTAAAGTTTCCGATTTTTTATCCAGGTAAAGCGGGAATGAATCGCCCGGATAAAATAATTCTTCTAAACGTTTGGCAATACCGATCACGGTTACGCGCTTTTCTATACCCAGTAGTTTTAAGCTCTTCATAGCCGACGATAACTGGCCTTTACCACCATCAATGATAATGAGCTGGGGCAATGTTTGGTTTTCATCTAACATGCGCCTGTAGCGACGGAAAACAGCCTCTTCCATGGTAGCGAAATCATTTGGCCCTTCTACTGTTTTTACATTAAAGTGCCTGTAGTCTTTTTTGGATGGTTTAGCATCCTTAAAAACCACAATTGCTGAAACCGGGTATTTTCCCTGAAAATTGGAGTTATCGAAACATTCGATATGTTTAGGCAACTGCGTTAAACGCAAATCCTTTTGCATGGTAGTTAAAATGCGGTCGGTGCGTAAATCAGGGTTTAGCTTTTCGTATTGGTTTAGTTTCTCCTTTTTAAAGAAGAGCACATTCTTTTGCGAAAGTTCTAAAAGCTTTTTCTTTTCCCCCAGTTTAGGCACTGTAAAGCGCAGGCTTTCATCTTCAAGCGAAGGTTCAAACGGAACAATAATTTCTTTCGAAGTACTGTTAAATTTGCTCCTGAAATCAAGCATCGCAAGCGTCATAATTTCATCGTCGCTTTCATCCAGTTGCTTTTTAACCTCGATGGTTTGGGTCTGGATAATGGTTCCATTCATCACCTTCAGGTAGTTCACAAAAGCATAACGTTCGTCTGATGCGATACTCACCACATCCACATTGGTAATGGCACTGTTAACTACTGTCGATTTGCTTTGGTATTTCTCTAAAACTTCTAACCTACGGGCATATTGATGCGCCAGCTCGAAGTTTAAATCTTCGGCAGCCGATTTAATGGTCGATTTTACCTCGCGGATTACGTTGCCAATCTTCCCGTTCAGGATTTCCTTTATTTCGGCAATATTTTTATCGTAGTCGCTTTCCGTTTGATATGCCTGGCAAGGGCCTTTGCAATTGCCAATCTGATATTCGAGGCAAACTTTAAACTTCCCTTCTGCAATATTCTTATCGTTTAAAGGCAAACTGCAGGTGCGTAAGGCATAGGTTTCCTTAATCAGGTCTAATATGGTATGCATCATGCCTATTGAGCCGTAGGGGCCAAAATAGGTCGATCCATCTTTAATTACCTTCCGGGTCCAGTAAATGCGGGGGTAATTTTCATTTTTAATAATAATCCATGGATAGGTTTTATCATCCTTTAAATTAATATTGAATTTTGGCTGATGTTTTTTAATTAAGCTGTTTTCAAGTAGCCAGGCATCAATCTCGGTATCAACAATGGTAAAGGTAATTTTGCGGATCTTCGAAACCAGCACCCTGGTTTTACCGTTAAACTGGTTTCTGTCGCTGTTAAAATAAGAACCTACCCGGTTACGCAGATCTTTTGCCTTGCCAATGTACATTAACTTGCCGTCTGCATCCCAATATTGGTACACACCCGGTTTATGTGGTATAGCGGTTAATGCTGTTTTATGGTCGAAACTGCTCATTAATTACAAAAATAAGATTCAAAAGGAAAATCCTTACGTAAACGGGTATGATTTAATGTTTAAAAGAATTTTGGCGTGCCCTAAGCTGCGCAAGGGGACAGGCTAATCGTTACAATCTTTTGTTGCCTTCCGCTACGCTCCAGGTACAGTAAAAGGATTTTCACTACTATCCTTCACGCAAAACGCAGAGTATTAAAATCCTAACTTCTTATCAAGCTCAGTTGTGCCTTCTTCCTGTTGCTGGTATTGGTTGCAATCGTAAGTGATAGATACTCCGCTTTTTGGTGCTTCAAAATCTGCCCGTCCAATTTTTAGTGCCGGATTAGCATAGACTCTTTTAATAAAGCCGGCAAAAATAGGCAAAGCAGTATTCGCACCCTCGCCCTGATTGGTGCTGATGAAGTGGAAAGCCCTGTCTTCGCAGCCAGTCCATATACCTGTTACCAGTTGTGGGGTGATGGCCATAAACCAACCATCTGAGTTATTTTGGGTAGTACCGGTTTTTGCACCAATTGGAGCATTTACTCCATATTTATAGCTTAATCTCGAACCTGTTCCGTTGGCTACAACACCTTTCAGCATCCTGGTCATCACATAAGCAACTTCTTCGCTCATAATCGGTTTTGGTATTTCTTTTTGAGAAAACAACACCACACCGTTTTTATCCTCTATCCTTAACAGGTAAATAGGCTTGGTGTAAGTACCTTTATTGGCAAAGGCACCATAAGCACCCACCATATTGTAAATCGACGAATCGAAAGTACCCAAACAAATAGATGGGAATGCCGGAACATTTGGAATACCCATTTTAGTGGCGAGCGTAGATACTGCAACCGGACCTACCTGTTTCATTAAATACGCGGTAACATAGTTTTGCGAATAGGCCAGGGCTTTTTGTAAAGTAATGCTGCCTTCTAAAGGTTTTCCTGAGTTTCGGGGTGTCCACGGATCGCCGTAACCTTCTATGGTAACAGGAACGTTTGGTACCGTATAACAAGGAGAATAACCGTTTTCGATGGCTACCGCATAAGTAAACGGCTTGGCAGTTGAGCCTACCTGACGGGTACCCATTTTCACCTGATCGTATTTAAAATGTTCGTAGTTAATACCACCAACCCAGGCTTTTACATGCCCGTTAGTTGGATCCATGGTCATCATGGCGTTACGCAAAAGCATTTTGTAATAGCGAACCGAGTCGATTGGTTTCATTACGGTATCGATATTACCTTTCCAGGTAAAAATGGTCATTTCCGTTTTGGTGTTAAAATCTTCGGTAATCTCTTCGTCCGATTTTCCCTCCAGTTTTAAAGATTTGTAACGGTCTGATCTTTTAATTCCCTGTTCAATCTGCAAGGTTTTATCTTTAAACGGATTACGCCCTTTCCAGCTTGCAATAAACTGTGCCTGCAGAATCTTCATGTATTCTTTTTGCGCTTCTTCTGCATATACCTGCATATCATAATTCAATGTGGTATAAATTTTCAGCCCGTCGCGGTCTAAATCATAAGGAGTACCATCTGGTTTGGTAATCGATTGTTCCTGAAAAATGGTTTTGATATCATTTTTAAGCACCGTACGGAAGTAAGGTGCAATACCATCATTTACCGTCGCAGCGTTAAAATGCAGGTTTAAAGGTTTGTCTTTTTGTGCTTCAAATTCTTCTCGGGTCAACAGCTCCGACTTCACCATCATGGCCATTACCGTATTCCTGCGGTCGCGCGAGCGCTCAGGGTGTCGGGTAGGCGAGTACATGGTAATTCCTTTTTGCATCCCAACTAAAGTAGCTGCCTGGGTTAAGGTCAATTTATCGGGTGTGGTGTTAAAATAAACCCGTGCAGCCGATTTAATACCGTAAGCCTGGTTACCAAAATCAACCGTATTTAAATACATGGTTATAATTTCTTCTTTGGTGTAGTTACGCTCTAATTTTACGGCAACAATCCACTCTTTAAATTTGGTGAGTACCAGCGAAAAGAAATTCAGGTTCGATTCGCGGGGGAAAAGATTTTTAGCTAATTGCTGGGTAATGGTACTGGCACCTTGTTTTTTGCCAATTAAATTGTACCCGATAATGCTGAAAGTACGTTTAAAATCGATACCTGAGTGATCTTTAAAACGGGTATCTTCAGTGGCAATTAAACCGTTAATTACATTTTCTGAAATTTCTTTATAGGTAACATTTGATCTGTTCTGAACAAAGTATGTGCCGATTGGACGACCATCCTCAGCAATAATTTCCGAAGCCTGGTTGCTTTTCGGGTGTTCAATATCCCTGAAAGAAGGCAATGCACCAAAAAGGCCAAAACCGATCATGGAGATAAAAATAGCAAAGAGGGCTATTCCACCAACCAATAATTTCCAGATGATTAAACTGTATCTTTTTGTTTCTTGTGCAGAAAGGGATTTATTCATTTTATTGTTGTTTTCCAAAACCACCACAAAAGGAGGTTTGGATGCAAATTTATTAATTTTTTATAGAATCAAATTAAGCTTTGAACTTTGGCCATTCTACCACCACAGGGCATCATCGCTTTTAGCTTTAGTCTTTCGGCTTTATTTTTACCATTTAAGACAAATAAGGCCATCTTAGCTTTAAGCTTTAGTCTGTCTGCTTTATTTTTTCACCATCTAAGACACCTAAGGGTATCATAGCTTTCAGCTTTAGTCTTTCCCCTTTATTCTTTTCCGCTTTGCTCTTCTATTTATAATTGTCTTTTAAAAACTCCAGATATTCGTTAATGCGCTGTCTGTCGGTTAGTTTTTCAAAGTTTTCTTTACTAATGATAAAGCCTTTATAGAGGTTAGCCGGTACTTTCATAATGTTCTTTAACTGACCTGTAATGCTCGATTCGTAAAGTTTGGCATCTTCCAGATCGATAAAACTGGTTACATAAATCAATTGATCGTTATCAAGCTCTACCAATTTATGTACCAAATCATTGTCAGGATAGTTGCCGCGGTTAAATTGACCTAGGCCAAAACGCGATGAACTTAGTGTTAAGGTAGCATCGGCCACATCAATTACATAATAGTATTCTTCCGATTTTGCTGCACTGAAAATACTGGCTGGTTTGTTTACATCAGCAGGTTTAACCTCAACCGGTTTAGCTCCTGCAACATCTGCTACTTTTGCAGGTGCATTTCCGGTTACCAAAGCTTTGTTTTCAACCGGGGTTGGGTTAGCCTGACTTACAAAACGCGGGGCATTTGGATCGAAATCAATCAGTGCAACTGGTCTTTGTTTAAACTCTTCTAAGTTGGCTTCAATATATTTCAGGTGATCTCGCACCAGAGGGGTAATAATTTTATCATTTGGATAAAGCGTGGTAATCTGGTTAAATTGGGTGAGCAAAGAATCTACTTTTGCAGTACGCCCAATGGCAATGGCTTTTAAATAAGCATATTGAGGTGCAAAATCATTATCAGGAAATGCAATGATGTTATCATTAACCTGTTTTACCAGATTTGGATAATCCTTTTTAGCGTAGGTATCAAAAGCCACATTGTAATTGTTTATGGCTGTGTTTTCGAGCTGACTTTGCTTAGCTGAATAAGATGGATCTAAAATGGTTTTCGCAAAATTAGATTCCGGGAATTTTTTCAGTACCAATTGTTTATATTCTTCCGATTTGGCTTCGTCGGTACCTTTATAATTCAGGTATAAACTGTAGTAAATTGCAACCAGGTGGTTATTATCCGGAAATCTTTTCAGTAGCTCTGTATATATCTTATTTGCTTCAGTTTTGTCGCCCAGTTCCTGTTGGTAAAAACTGGCAATTTCAAAATAGGCATCAATAACCTTTTGATTAGAGGTAGCCAGCAATTCGGGCGTAGTAGGTAAGCCGTCCATAAACTGTTTCTCTAATGAAGTTTGGTCGGCGGTTGCCTGATTGCCGCCGCCATTTGCAGGTGTTATACCTGTGGCTACGTTTCCACCTGCAAGTACTGAATTGGTTTCCTGTGCTGATGAACGGACACTCTGTCTCCAGTTATCTTCAAGCTGTCTGTTGCCCCAGCGTTTTTTAAAATCGCCGAAACCTGCACTTATTGCTGCGTTATTGCTAAAATAAAAAGTATTGCCACCAACATTTTTAGGCGCATTTAAAGATTGATTCGGGAAATCCGGATCATTTAAAAACTGGTTATTGATTACACCACCGGTGTTGGCAACCTCAACTTTGGGCGTTAAATAGGCTTTAACCTTTGCCTCGCGCTCACTTGCCGGAAGTTTGACAAAAGCCTGAGCGGTATCTTCTTTAGCGATAATGGTATATCTATCCGTTAAATACTGAAGATTATTCGCTTTTTTAACAATAGCATCATAATCAGGGAAGTTTTTAGGTAGAATCATTACCGTGCTATCGTAATAGCGCTTCGCCTTGATATAATTGTTGAATTCTTTAAAATTTAAATCGGCAATCCTTAAATAAGATAAGGCCTTTTGATTTTGGTTTCGCGTACTGGTTTGTACCGATTTGTTATAATAATCAGCTGCTTTTACAAAGTTTCCTTCGGCCGAAAGTAACTCACCAACCTGGTAATAAATCTGATCGGTATAGTCGGTGTTTTTATCATCTTTTAACAAGACCAACAGCTGTTGTTCTTTGTTCAGCTTTTCGCCGCTTAACAGTGCCTTTAACTTAATGCGGTTTAAATTAGCGTGAAAATACATTTCAAAAGGTGCATTGCTTTTTTCTACCCTTGTAAAATTGGCGTAGGCATCGGTAATGTTCTTTTCTTTCTCCTGTAATTGGGCAAGAATAAATTGCCAGCGGATGCGTAATTGTTTTTCTTCCGCACGTTCAATGGCCGATTCGAGAAAAAGGATGGCTTCTTTGTTCCTTTTCTGATAAATGCGCATTTGCGCCGCAGTGGCTAACGGTTCTGCAATATCTTTTTTCAGTTCATCGGCAGCACGAAGCATCGTATCAATTATCTTATCGGCAAGCACCATGTTGTTCAACTCCATCTGGCTACGGGCTTTCCAGTTCATGGCCATGATAAATGTTTTTAAATCGCTGCTGTAGGTTTTTGCGATATAATCGAAATACTCTGTTGCTATAAAATAATTTCCTTTCAGATAATTGGCCTTACCCAAAAGCATGTAGGCATCATCAATATAGTTACTAAAGCTTTTCTCGTTAATAATGGTCTGGCTTTTGGTAATTACCTCATCTAATTGCTTATTGGCTACACCAGGTGTTAAAACCAAATTTACCTGCGGTTCGGGATCGAGGTACACCGGGAGTATTTTTTCGTAGTTATCGGTATAACTTTGCAGTAAACTCTCGTTATATTCGGTTAATAAAACATTTGAGTTATAAATATAGTTATATCTTGCCGTTAGGTTCTGAAATCTTCGGTCAACGGCTGTATCCTTATTTGCTACACAGCCATATATAAAGAGCAGGCTGAAAATGAAGAGGAGAGAATTTAAGTTTCTGCTAGCGTAATTTTTCAAGTATGATAGATATCTTTAGTATAACATATAAACAAATTGTAAACCAAATTATTATTGGCAGTCAATTTTAATTATTCAAAGTTAATTTAATTATTGCATTAAAAAATGGAAAATCCGAAAGAGGAAGATACAAAGAAAAAGGTAAATGCGGCTGCAAAATATTCTGCCATCGGCTTCCAGATGATTGCTACTATTGGCCTTTTAACCTTTATTGGCTATAAGATTGATGAGCACCGGCAAAGCAAAACCAATTTAATAACGGCGGCCTTTGCCCTGGCAGGTGTAGGAATTGCCCTTTATCAGGCTATCAAGCAGGCTACCCGGGATTAGTTTTGTTTGGTAGTTTTCAGTTGACGGTTCGCATCATTTAACCGATTAACCAATTTAAACAGTTAACCTTCTAACAATCCAGGAAGCACTCGCCCCGGTTAACCAATAACCAGTTCAAACAGTTAACCAAAACCCAGCAATAGTACCCATCTCGATTAACCAATAAATAATAATTACCGATCACACTAGTGACTTGATACTAAAAACCTTATCTTTGCCGGAGTTTTTATTTGCTAACAAATTATTCCATTGACTCTGGCCAAATTTACAAGTATCTATTTCATCTTCGTAGGCTTATTAATAGGCGTTGTTGCTGTTTTACCCTTACTATTTCCTAATACCCAACTATTTATCGATAACTTCTGGGTGATGTTCGGCTTTTTAGCTGGTATTACTTACATCGCGTATATGCTGGTTGATATCGGTATAAAACGCGATCCTGAGGTAGGTATTATGGCTATTATGGGATCGATAGGAGTGAAGATGATTTTTTGTATGGCTTTTGTCTTGATTTACAGTATAAAAGCAAAGGGAATTGGGCCAGTATTTCTGCTTAATTTTTTTTCTTTATATTTATTGTTTACGGCCTTTGAAATTTACTGTTTGTTACGTAACTTGCGCCACCAAAATTTAAAGTAAAAAACTGCCAATAAATGGATTGTAACCGAGTTTTTGTGTCTAAAGTTAAAAGGCTAACTATTGTTTTTACGCTTTTAATCGCGTTTTTATCTATCAAAATTGATACTTTCGCTCAAGTTGATAGCGCTGTTGTACCTGTTGATAGTGTTGTTGCCGAATCTGCTCATGCAGCTTCTGGTGAGCACGGAGCAGGAACTGAACATGGCAAAGAAAAATTCGAGCCAACCAAAGTAATTATGGAACACATTGCAGATTCGCATATGTGGCACCTGTGGGGACACACTTCATTACCCCTTCCTGTAATTTTGTATACACCAGGTGGCTTGGAAGTTTTCTCTTCTGCGCACTTTCACCATGGCGAAGAAGATTATAAAGGAACTTATAATACTTACCGTTTGGTAGAAGATCATGTTAAAGTGGTTGGTGCAAATGGACAGGTTGATGAAGCTGCTTCAGTTTTAGATTTCTCGATCACTAAAAACGTGGCTGCCATGTTTGTAGCAATTCTTGTAATCTTAGTTGTTTTCATTTCGGTGGCTAACGCTTATAAAAAACGTGTTGGTAAAGCACCAAAAGGTTTGCAATCTTTAATTGAACCAATTATTGTTTTTGTTAGAGATGATATTGCTAAACCAAACATTGGTCACAAGTACGCTAAATTTATGCCTTATTTGTTAACCATATTTTTCTTTATCTGGTTTAACAACTTGTTGGGTTTAATTCCAATTTTCCCAGGTGGTGCCAACGTAACCGGTAATATCGCTTTAACTTTTGTAATGGCATTAGGTACCATGATTATCGTTAATGTTAACGGTAATAAATACTATTGGAAACACATCTTTTTGCCAGATGTTCCGTTTTGGTTATGGCCTTTAATGGTTGTAGTAGAAGTGGTAGGTATTATTTCTAAGCCTTTCGCTTTAATGGTACGTTTATTTGCGAACATTACAGCTGGTCACATTATCGTATTAAGTTTAATCTCGTTAATTTTTATTTTCGAAACGTTGGCTATTGCTCCGGTTTCAGTTGCATTCGTATTGTTTATGGATGTGTTAGAATTGTTGGTAGCATTTTTACAGGCCTTTATTTTTACATTACTTACTGCCTTGTTTATTGGTATGGCAGTAGAAGAGCATCATTAATAAAAAACTATTTTTTACAAATTAATATAAATTAAATTAGTTATGGTAGGTTCAATCGCGGCAATTGGTGCCGGTTTAGCAGTAATCGGTGCAGGTATCGGTATCGGTCAAGTAGGTGGTAAAGCAATGGAAGGTATTGCTCGTCAACCAGAAGCTGCATCAAAAATTCAGACTGCAATGATTATCGCTGCTGCCCTTATCGAGGGTGCTGCTTTATTCGGTGTAGTAGTTGCATTATTAGGCTTAAACGGTTAATAATCACTGAAGAAATTAGGTAGGGTATTTAACGATTGGTTATTTACCCGCCTTATTAAAAAAGATTGTTTTTAAAAATTAGATAAAAATGGAATTAGTAACCCCAAGCATAGGATTGGTTTTTTGGACTTCGTTAGCATTCATCTGCTTATTGATCTTACTTAGAAAATTTGCATGGAAACCAATTTTAGGTGCAATTCACGAACGTGAGCAAAGCATTGATGAAGCTTTAAATAAAGCTGAATTGGCAAAACAGGAAATGGCCCGTTTAACCAGCCAGAACCAGGATTTAATGCAACAAGCCCGTGCCGAGCGCGACGAAATTTTGAAGGAAGCTAAAACATTAAAAGATAGTATCTTAAACGAGGCTAAAAAACAAGCTCAGGTAGAAGGTGCTAAATTGATCGAGAAAGCTAAAATCGAAATCGAAAACCAAAAGAAAGCAGCTTTAGCAGAAGTTAAAGACCAGGTTTCTACTTTATCATTAGAAATTGCAGAACGTGTTTTACGTACACAATTAGATGATAAAACTAAACAGGAAGCTTTAGTGGCTAACTTGTTAAAAGACGTTGAATTAAACTAGTTTTGAGAAAATAGATTTGAGACATTAGATATTAGATAAGGGATTCGTTCTCACATCTTCCATCTCACATCTCACATCTCACACCTAAAAATATGTCAGAAATTAAAGTTGCAAGCAGATACGCCAAATCATTAATAGACCTAGCCGTTGAAAACAACGCTTTACAGGCCTCTTATAACGATATGGTTTTATTTGAAAAAGTGGTTGATGAGACCCCTGAACTGGAAGCGATATTAAATAACCCGATTGTACCTTTAGATAAAAAGACCGGAATTTTAAACGGTATTTTCGCTGATAAGGTAGGTGCCTTAACCATTACTTTTTTCAAAATAGTGGTTAACAAAGGCCGTTCGGCTATTTTATTTGCTACTGCAAAACAGTTTGTGCAACAATACAATCAGATTAAAGGTATCGTTACTGCTGATGTTACTTCTGCTACAGCTTTAAGCGCTGCAGCTAAAGAAGAGATTGTTGCCATTGTGAAAAAGGAATTAGGCGCTAATGAAGTGATTGTTAACGAAAAAATTAACGAGAAACTAATTGGTGGTTTTATATTAAAAGTTGGCGACAAACAATTTGATGCGAGTATTGCCAGCGGTTTAAGTAAACTTAAAAAAGAATTTGCGCAATAGCGCTAGCGCTAAGGGTTAGGCAAACGGCTGTAAACGCCAGGCGCCAAACGCTAAGCACAAAATAAAAATTGCGATAAGCGGATGGCGAATAAATGCCAGGCGCCATGCGCTAAGCACTAAACATTTATAAAAAGATATAAAGTAAAATTATGGTAGAGGTAAGACCAGACGAAGTATCGGCAATTATCAGACAGCAATTGGCGGGCTTCAAATCAGAAACCGAACTGGAAGAAGTTGGTACCGTGTTGCAAGTAGGCGACGGTATTGCCCGCGTTTACGGTTTAACTAAAGTTCAATCAGGAGAGTTGGTTGAATTTGCAAACGGACTTCAGGGTATCGTATTAAACCTTGAGGAAGATAACGTTGGTGTGGTACTTTTAGGTGCTTCTGACGAGATCAAAGAAGGTGATACCATTAAACGTACCAAAAAAATTGCCTCTATTAAAGTTGGTGAAGGTATGCTTGGCCGTGTAGTTAACACTTTAGGAGAGCCTTTAGATGGTAAAGGTCCGATTTTAGGTGAAACTTACGAAATGCCTTTAGAGCGTAAAGCACCAGGTGTAATTTACCGTCAGCCGGTAAACGAGCCTTTACAAACTGGTATTAAAGCAATCGATGCAATGATTCCAATCGGTCGTGGTCAACGTGAGTTGGTTATTGGCGATCGTCAGATTGGTAAAACTGCAGTTTGTATCGATACCATTATCAACCAAAAAGAATTTTATGAAGCAGGTCAGCCTGTGTTCTGTATCTATGTAGCTATTGGTCAGAAAAACTCTACTGTAGCTAACATCGTACGTACATTGGAAGAGAACGGTGCTTTACCATATACAGTTGTTGTTGCTGCTTCGGCTGCAGATCCTGCTCCAATGCAGTTCTATGCTCCGTTTGCAGGTGCTGCAATTGGTGAGTTTTTCCGCGATACTGGTAAACCAGCTTTAATTGTTTATGATGATTTATCTAAACAAGCTGTGGCTTACCGTGAGGTTTCTTTATTACTTCGTCGTCCACCGGGCCGTGAGGCTTATCCAGGTGACGTTTTCTACCTACACAGTCGTTTGTTAGAAAGAGCTGCGAAGATCAACGCTAACGATGATATCGCTAAAAACATGAACGATTTACCTGAGTCGATCAGACATATCGTTAAAGGTGGTGGTTCATTAACAGCACTTCCAATTATCGAAACTCAGGCAGGTGACGTTTCTGCTTATATCCCAACCAACGTAATTTCGATTACTGATGGTCAGATCTTCTTAGAGTCGAACTTGTTCAACTCAGGTATCCGTCCGGCTATTAACGTAGGTATTTCGGTATCACGTGTGGGTGGTAACGCGCAAATCAAATCGATGAAAAAAGTAGCAGGTACTTTAAAGTTAGATCAGGCTCAATACCGCGAGTTAGAGGCTTTCTCTAAATTCGGATCTGACTTAGATGCTGCAACTAAATCAGTACTTGATAAAGGTGCACGTAACGTGGAAATGTTGAAACAAGCGCAATTCTCTCCGTTCACTGTAGAGAAACAAGTTGCAATTGTTTACGCTGGTACTAAAAACTTAATGCGTAGCGTTCCGGTTAACAAAGTAAAAGAATTTGAAACTGAATTCTTAACTCAACTGGAATTGCGTCACCCTGAAACTTTAGCGGCATTAAAAGCTGGTAAATTTGATGACAGCATTACTGGTGTTTTAGATACAGTAGCAAAAGAGATTTCAAGTAAATACTAATAGAGTTGAAAGCTAAAAGCAGAAAGTTCAAAGCTTTTTGCTTTTAGCTTTATACTTTCCCCTTAATAAGAATGGCTAATTTAAAAGAAGTAAGAAACCGGATTGCATCGGTACAATCAACACAGCAAATCACCAAAGCTATGAAAATGGTTTCGGCGGCTAAGTTGAAACGTGCTACCAACGCAATTATCGCTTTACGTCCTTATGCAACTAAACTGAAAGAGATTTTAGGTAATCTATCAGCAAGTTTAGAAGGCTCTTCATCACCTTTTATCCAGGAACGTGAGCCCAATAAGGTTTTAATTGTTACAGTATCATCAAACCGTGGTTTGGCAGGTGCTTTTAACATGAACGTAATTAAAGCGGCCAATAATTTAATTGCTGAGAAATATAGCGAACAGTTGAAAAACGGTAACGTAAGCATTATTTCTATCGGTAAAAAAACTCAGGATTTTTACGAGAAACGCAAGTACAATGTTATCGGTAACAATAACGAAGTATTTTCGGCCTTAACTTTCGAAAATGTAACTAAAATTACAGACGCGATTATGGCTGGTTTTGTTAAAGGTGAGTTTGATAAAGTTGAGGTGGTGTATAACCGTTTCAGAAATGCAGCTGTACAGTTTATCACTACAGAGCAGTTATTGCCTTTACCAAAAGCTGAACAGGCGGCAGAACAAAAAGAAGAGAAGAAAACAACTAACGTTGATTATATCCTGGAGCCTTCTCAAGAAGAAATTGTTGAGCAGTTAATCCCTAAATCAATTAAAATCCAGTTGTACAAAGCCGTGTTAGATTCTCACGCTTCTGAGCATGGTGCGCGTATGACGTCGATGGATAAAGCAACTGAGAATGCCGGTGAGTTATTGAAAGCATTAAAACTTTCTTACAACCAAGCGCGTCAGGCAGCAATTACAACCGAGTTAACAGAGATTGTAAGTGGTGCAGCAGCATTAGAAGGATAACACTAAGTTTGGAGTTCAGCGTCCTTAGTTTGGAGTCTGAGCAAGCAAAAAATACAAAGCCCATTTCTTAATTGAGATGGGCTTTGTTATTAGTATGAATTTCGTAATCCATAATTATTATGTTTTTTCAGGATTAATAAATTGTTATGATTGTCAGAAAGCAGCTGGATTATGCTTTGGCCAGACTTTTTAAGGGAAAAGCATTTATTATTTTCTGCCCAATGCAGATAAAACTTATCTTATGCGTTAAGGCAAACAAAATGTGTACTTAAACACGCTTAAAAAAAGAAGCCCATTTCGGTTAAGAAATGGGCTTACTGTTTTCTACTGGTTACTATAAATTTTCGAGCGTAGAACTAATGCCTAATTCACCATGGGCTCCAAGTTGGATTTTAGTGTTGTTATCTATTGAGAGTATGTTATGCATGGAGTCTTTTTGCCAAAACATTTCATCAAAACGAAATGCTTTTCCTTTCGCAATACCGCTAATGTTTGTAAGCTGCAATAAATTTCCCGTAGCCTGTAATTTAACATAAATAGTATCAGAGAGTCCGTTTGGTTTTAATACTGATCTAACTGTATTAACAGGGAGGTTTACGTAAGAATTCAGATCCAAATCGAACGTACTGTTATTTTTGATTTGGTAACTAATGTCTCCTGGAAGCACTCTAATTTTAGTCTTGCTTGTCTTGTTGTAGACAGTTAGACTTACTTCAAAAATACCTGAAGTTTTGTACTGATGCTCAGTTTTACTTCCTTTGGTTTCAGTAGTTCCATCTCCATAGTTCCAGACATAATTGTTGCCTGCAATCGAATCTTTTGCATTCAGCTCAATTGACTGTGTTAAATACAATGATCTTTTTTTAATATTAAAATCGGTTGTACTAATTTCTGGAATGGATTGTTTCTTGCACGCAGCTAAGAAAAACAGGGCAATAGTTAACCCTAATAAGCTTTTAAATTTCATGATGTAGTGATTTTATTTGTGTGTGGCCAAAGCTAATTAAATTTTATAACTAAAGGTTTAATTGATAAAATAAATATTCGGATAATTAGTTGAATTTGTAGGTTGATATGTACTTAGATGTATTTTGTGTTGCCTTGCGATTTGTTTGCGCACAAGAGCTTAATTGCGATTTTTGTCTTCGACTTAGTTAGTGGCTTTTAATATCTTTGTAACCTAACATCTGGTTATGAAAAAATACATATTCATCGTACTATCGCTTATTCCATTCTTTGCTCAGGCCCAAAACCCGGCAAGAGATTACACCAATGCGGTACTTTGGCAACAAACATCAGGCGAATACCGGGCTTTATGCTTTCAGGCCTACAACTTTGCGCGTTTATCACTGAAAGAGGCTGTATGGGCAGATACAAGTAGAAAACCCAATTGTGTAATTGTAGATATTGATGAAACCGTTTTAGATAATTCGGCTTTTCAGGGACATGAAATAAAAAAAGGCTTAAGTTATAATCCTGCAGACTGGACCACCTGGACTAATTTAGCACAGGCTGATACTGTTCCGGGGGCGTTGACTTTTTTAAAGTTTGCTGCAAGCAAAAACATCGAAACTTTTTATGTAAGCAACCGTGATGAAAAGGACTATGGTGCAACATTGAAAAACCTGCAGAAATTTGGTTTCCCTTACGCCGATGATGCACATTTGCTGGTTTCGAAAGGTACTTCCAACAAGGAGCCACGCAGGCAAAAAATAGCAGAAACGCATAACATTTTAATGCTCTGCGGCGATAATCTGAGCGATTTTTCGAATGTTTTTTACCGCGAAAATAAAAATACAAATGAGCAGGTAAACTTAAACCAGCAGCTTTTTGGTGTGAAATTTATTGTATTACCCAACCCGATGTATGGCGATTGGGAAAAGCCTTTGTATCAGGGCGAAAACCTATCTGACAAGGATAAAGCAAAACAACGTTTAGAACGATTAAAAAGTTACTAAGTTTATATAATTATTCAGCAATAAGTATTACTTTTGCTGCATCATAAAAATAAACATTATGGAGAACAACGAATTAAAGCACAATACAGAAAGTATGCAAACGGCTAACCAGCCAGGAATTTATAAATTAATGATTTTTGGTGTACTGGTTTGCATGGTGGGTACTTATGCGCGTTTCGCTTACGATTCATGGCAAGTATCTTTGGCTTCTTGGATCGTTTTGTTTATCGGTGCAATTATCGCCATTAAAGGTGTATTCAAAATTTTAGATGCATAACATATTTTCTCTCTAAATAATAAAGCCTGTCTTGTTCATTCATGACAGGCTTTTTTGCTTTTATCCTTTTCCAAAAAAAAATATTTTTTAAGTTAAATAGGGCTTTTTGCATTCAAATGGCCTGTTTCTCGCCTTCCCGCTTAACGCTTAACGCATCACATAAAACTAACGCGGGTTACCTTAAAGCAATTTTGGTATAAAGGGAAAAACGCGGTATAAAAATAAAAGATGCCGCAACTTCACTGGCCAGAGAAGATAATTTCACACAAATGATTAACCCATTAGAACCACTAAATCATGAAAAGGATTATTATTGCTATGGCCGTAGCCGCATGTTTATTCGGCTGCCAGAATGCTGAAAAAAAATATGGATCAGTAGCCTCAACTGAGGAAATCAGTAGCGGAGAAAGTGCAGACAGCACCAGTACGGTTGCTCCTAAAATCATTAAAACTGCCGATATGCGCTTCCGCGTTAAAGATGTGCAGAATACCAAAGAAAAACTGAGTCAAACCATCAAAGCACAGGGAGGCACTGTAGCGGAGTTCTCCATTCAGAGCGTTATCCAGGAAAGCCAGAAGGTTAAACAATCGATCGATTCGCTTAAAGAAATTACTTCATACCGTACCGAAGGTTATCTGGTAGCTAAAGTGCCATCAGAAAAGCTCGACGATTTTACCAATGCCATTGCTAAAATGGCGGTATTTGTCGATAACCAATCGATGAAGATGGACGACCAGAGTATTGCTTATCTGGCCAATAAACTCAAAGCCAATAACAGGGTAGAGGCTGTTGAGCGTATTAATAAAATGGCGACTAAAAAGAGCCCGAATGTGGAAACATCGCTATTTATTAAAGATGATTATGTTGACCGTAAAATCGAAAATCTGCTGATTGATAGCCGCGTAAAATACAGTACCATTACACTCAATTTTTATCAGGATAACACAGTTAAAACCATGATTGTAGCCAATGATAATGTGTACGATTATAAACCGGGTTTTGCAGATCGTTTTTGGCTAGGCCTGGTAAACGGCTGGACCATTTTTAAGGAAATTATCCTTGCCCTTTCTAACTTATGGATGTTAATACTGGTTGGTGTTGCAGTATTTTTTGTAGCCAGGTATCTGATTAAAAAGAATAAGCTGACAACTGATTTAGCTACTAAGAATCTGATTGATCAGGCCAGACAATAACATTTATTTACAGGTCGCTCTCTAATGGTTCGTGTTACGCACGGACCATTTTTAATTTATTAATGACGAACTTTCCTAATGGTTTGTGTCTGTACTGACCATTTAAACTAACCCTTAAGCTTACCTGTAGTTTTCTTTATTCCTGTAACCTTAGTTTTATTATCGCTCACAAAAGATTCCCAGCCTGAGTAAGTTTTAGATTTGCCACCAGTGGTAATTTTTTGAAACGAATGGCAAACGGCAACTGCCAACCCATCTGTCGCATCTAAAAATTCGGGTGTTTCTTTAAAATTTAATAACCTTTGCAACATAGCTGCAACCTGCTCTTTAGTGGCGTTTCCGCTGCCCGTAATGGATTGTTTGATCTTTCTGGGCGAATATTCTGTTACCGATACATTTCTGGATAAGGCAGCAGCTATAGCTGTTCCCTGCGCACGGCCTAATTTTAGTAATACCTGAATGTTTTTGCCATAAAAGGGAGCTTCAATTGCCAGCACATCGGGTTTATACTGATCAATTAAAACAACTGTTTTTTCGAAAATGCGTTGAAGTTTAAGAAAAGGATCGTCGAGATGGGTCATTTTTACCACCCCCAAACTAATCAGCTCTGTTTTATTTCCCTTTTCTAAAATAACACCATAACCCATCACCGCGGTGCCCGGGTCGATGCCCATAATAACCCGTTCCTTTTTTTCGTTCAACATTACAGCAATATTAAGCATATTTGCACTCTAAAAAGACAAGTTTGACAGGCAAGAACAAAAAAATATTATCACTGCTTATTAAAGCGGCCATTGTGCTGTTCGCCTTTTGGTTTATTTACCACAAGCTTGTTGCCAATAAAAACCTGAGCGATTTCGGTACGCTGCTAAAAGATATCGATCAGCTCGAAATTACTGCAGTAATCGGACTGGTAGTGCTCCTAATGTTTGTAAACTGGCTGCTGGAGGCGGCAAAGTGGAAATACTTAATGAGCTACATCGAAGCCATAAGTTTTTACCGGGCCATTGAATCTGTTTTTTGTGGTTTAACAATGGCTATTTTTACCCCAAACCGTTTGGGTGAATATGGAGGCCGGGTATTTTTCCTTTCTCCCAAAAGACGGATTGTAGGTGTGGTAGCCATGAGTGTTGGCAGTATCGGTCAGCTGGTACTAACCAATGTTTTTGGGGCAATTGCGGCTTGTTTTTTCATCTACCGCTTCATTCCAATCGATCGTGTACTATTTATTGCTGTAGTTTTTCTAGCTGTATTCTTCTGCCTGTTTTTTATTGTTTTCTATTTCAATATCAAATGGTTAAATGGTATTCTGTTATCCTTTAAGTTTACCCGTAAATACAAAAAGTTCTACAGTATTTTAGGCCGGTACCGCCGAAGAGAACTGTTACGCATTATTGGTTATTGTATGGCTAGGTATCTGGTTTTCAGTTCGCAATACTTTATTTTGTTTATCTGGTTAATACCCGGTTTGCACTATGCCGATATTGTAATGATGACTTGCTTGTTGTTCCTGGTCCAATCGGCTTTACCTTCGTTAGATTTGTTCGATGTAGGCATTAGAAGTGTTACCGCTGTTGAATTGTTTAAGCATGTAACCGATCAGCATGTAGCCGTTATTGCATGTACAGCAAGTATTTGGCTCATAAATATTATAATTCCTGCTATATTAGGCGCTTATTTCGTTTTTAAACTCAACTTTTTTGGAAATCTTAAATCTAATTAGTCTATTATCCGCTGCATTAACCCTCATTTATGCTTTTCTGGTGCTTAATTTTATCAGAGGATGGCATAATTTAACTTATTTTACTCCCGAAAAGTCAGATCCACAAACCAAGGTTTCGATTATTGTAGCTGCCCGGGATGAGGAAGCTAACATTAATAAAACGATCGATGATTTGATTGCCCAGACCTATCCAAAGGTGTTGACCGAAATCATCATCATCGACGATCATTCTACCGACCGTACTGCAGAAATTGTATTGAGTTATGCAGGCAAAAATGTAAGGTTGATTAAACTTAATGAGGATAGAGCCCTAAATTCATATAAAAAGAAAGCCATACAAACGGCAATAGGTACCTGTACCGGCGATTTAATTGTAACCACTGATGCCGATTGTAGAATGGGCGAAAACTGGCTGGCAACGATTGTACAACTGTTTGAGCAGAAAAAGTATAAAATGATTTCCTCCCCGGTAGCCTATTTTCAGGAAAAAAGTTTTTTTGAAAGGTTGCAATCACTTGAATTTTTGTATCTGATTGGTTTAGGGGCATCGACCATTGGTAATAAACAACCTTCTACCTGTAATGGTGCAAACCTGGCTTACGAGAAAACAACTTTTTACGAGGTTGGCGGTTTTCAGGGGATTGACGATCTGGCATCAGGCGATGATGAATTACTGTTGCACAAAATTGCCGCGAAATATCCCGATCGCATTGGCTTCCTTAAAAACAGGGAGGCTATCGTATACACACACGCCAAAGAAAATTTAAGTGCTTTTATTCAACAACGCAGGCGTTGGGCTTCGAAAAGTACCCGTTATAAAAACAAAGGGATTATTGTGCTGGGCGTACTCATCTGGATTTTCAACCTCAGCATACTCTCCAACTTTATTACCGGATTATTTATCCCTGGTTTTTTAACGATCACATTTTATCAATTATTGGTTAAAATGGCTTTAGAAAGCTTATTTTTATGGGATGTAACAGGCTTTGCAAAAAGGCGGAGTTTACTCATTTTAATCCCGGTGTTAAATGTGCTGCACATTTTATATATGGTGTACATTGGCATTGCCGGAAATAGCGGAAAATACAATTGGAAAGGCAGAATGGTTAGATAATGGATAACAGCCCGTCAAAAAAAGTATGGTTAAAGTTTAAGCGGAATAAGTTTGCCTTTGCCGGACTGGTTTTCATCTTACTGCTGATGGTGATGGGCATTGCGGGTTATTTGATTATGCCCGATGATTCTCCGGATGCGAACGTACAAACTTTACAGTTAAATAAAAAGAAACCCGGAAGCACCTTTACTTTTCTCATTACGGGCAGGAACCCAAAGGTAGAAAAGGTTGGGTTTTTCGAAAGGATGTTGTTTGGGCAAACACCAACTTTTAAAAGCATTCCGATTACGGGGTATAAAATAGCAGGAGAAACCGTTTTTGTTCAGGAGTATATCGGCGATGATGAAAAGGCTAAGGCAACCCAATACGCACTGAGCGATTTATGCCCGGATTGCGTTATACCATCTAAAGCGGGCACACCACAATCTCTATTCGAAAAAAATAATATTTACAGGCAGACTTACCTTTTAGGAACAGATATTTATGGCCGCGATTTATTAAGCCGGATAATTTTAGGTATCCGCGTTTCGCTATCGGTGGGTTTAATGGCTGTACTCATCTCGCTCTTTATTGGGGTGAGTTTGGGTGCAATAGCAGGCTACTTTGGTGGGCGTATAGATGCTGCCATTAGCTGGTTTATGAACGTAGTATGGTCTCTGCCTTCTCTTTTGCTGGTTATTGCTATATCGTTTGCTCTGGGGAAAGGTTTTTGGCAAATTTTTATCGCTGTAGGTTTGTCTACCTGGGTAGATGTTGCCCGGTTAGTACGCGGACAGGTTATGGCGCTTAAAGAAGTTGAATTTGTGGAGGCCGCAAGGGCGCTGGGTTTTAGTACCAGCAAAATCATTATCAAACATATCTTACCCAATATAGCCGGTCCTATTTTGGTCGTCGCTTCTTCTAATTTCGCCTCGGCAATATTATTAGAAACCGGTTTAAGCTTTCTGGGCTTTGGGGCGCAACCACCTATGCCAAGCTGGGGCAGTATGATTAAAGAGCATTATGGTTATATTATTATGGATGCAGCATATCTGGCCATTTTGCCTGGTTTAGCCATTATGCTTACAGTTTATGCCTTTAATGTGCTGGCTATAGGCCTGCGCGATGCTTTTGACGTTAAAGGTCAGAATGTAACTGTTTAAGCCTAAAAAATATATAATCAAAAGCCATGTTGAGCCTGTCGAAAGATGAGCTTAATGGTGTATTAAAGAATTTCGATAGGCTCAACGTGACAAACTTATATCTCCGGTTACCCTAACAATCTTTTAAGCTGTTGCGCTAAGGGTATTGCCCGAAACCGTTAATGCATAAACTTTTAATGCACTGGTAGTCCCTCCATCGTTTGGTTGAGCTAAAATGCTGCCCGTTGTGGTGTATCTCGAACTGTGCAAAGCACATTGTATGTAATTGCTGGCCTGAATAAAGCTTAATGCGCCGCCCTGGTGTGGACAGGCCGCTTGCGTAGCTACAAATGAAGTAGATGCATTTCCGGTTGCCGTTCTGATAAACAGGATCCCGCTTACTACAAGTGATGCACCTACGGTGAGTAACTGCGTAGTCAGATCAACACTGGCTGTTGTACCTGGGGGAACACCGCCACCATTTGGTTTGCTGGGTTCGGGCGAATCGCTCTTTTTGCCACAGGCAGAAAAACAGGCTCCGGTGCATACCATGGCAACACCCAAGCCTAAAGATTTGATAAATTCGTTACGTTCCATAATTTTTTTAGTTAGTTTATTTAAGATTAACAATGTTTATCAGCGGTACTTAAATTACTGGGCTTTTTCTTTTTTCTTATCGAAAGAGAACCTGCGGGCAATACTAAAACCCCAGCGATATTGGCCTTTAGTCCATGAAGTATTGGTATCGCTTATAAACTGCGATTCCTGTATGGCCGTTGCATTGGTGAAATTGAGGTGGAAAATATGCCCGCCGGTTTCGAATTCCAAGCCTGCACCTAGTGTATTGTAATATTTATTGCCCCAAAGGTTTTCGAGGTAAGCCTTTTTGGTATCGTCTCTAAAAGGTAAGGTGTAATCGGCTACAAATGCCATGCGTTTGGTGATTTTAATACGACCACCTACCGAAAGGGCAAAAAGATCATTCTGATCGCCAAAAACGGTAAAATTCCGGTGTACATACGATGGCATGATTAACATCGAAAAACCTGGGCTGAACTTACGCGCAATTACCGCCTGAACTACGTACACAAGCCGATCTTGAAAATCGCTGTATGCAATAGCTGAAGTAGGATCGGTACTGGCTTTTACTGCCGATACCGTGGTGCTGCCAAACAGGGTAACGCTTACCGGTATTTTTTCGTCACTGGTTTGTCTTAACAACCGGTATTTAAGGTTTCCCTCATACAACTGAGTAGCCGGACCTGCACCTTTTGCCCTGGCAATGCCAACAGAAAGATCATCGCTGATTCCGTATTCAAAACCAATACGGATATCAGTAGATTGATCCAGTCCAAAGAAATTTTTAATGCCCCCGCTTTGCCCCGCAATGTCACCAAAGCGGTGATCTACCCTAAAATCGAGCTCGTTTTTAAAAATGGTTTCGTTGGTTTGGATGTTAATCAACTTTGGTGATTTAAAAGTTGCGCTCACCCTGGTTTTTGTTGCTGGCATTTGCAATGCTTTTTCTAACGAATCTTGTGCAAAGACTGTTGAAGATAGGCCCAGGCCCATGATTAATAGTGTGCTGTAAATTTTCATCATGACTTAATTTTTTGTAGAATAAACGGCATTGATTTTAACATCAACTACTTCGGCAATTTTTGCAATTACAATGGTTGGTATTTTGATTTTGTGATCTTCGAGTTTAACCCTGAAAGCTGCACTTGCCGTAACAGCGCTGGCGGTAACGGTAATTTTAGCCTGGGTTTGATAGATTTTGCTTACACCATGTATCTGTAAATTACCTTTTACGGCTACGTTGTATGTTCCGGGTTTAGAAAAGTCAATTGGATCGATTATTTTACCTTTAAAATCGGAAGTGGGATAGGTATCGCTCTCCATGTAATTCTCATTAAAATGCTCTTGCATCAGTTTCTTTTTAAACTGGAAACTGTTGTTATTGATTTTAAAGATTATTTCGCCGGTTTTAACATTGATGCCCGAAGCAGCTGTTTTGCTGGTTGCGTCAATATCTTCCATTGGTGCTTTAGAGAAGAAAGAGATGGTTACATCTTTGCTGATAAGCATTTGGGCGTGAACGGCTGCAAACGCCGAAACCAGAATAAGCGTGATCAGTAGTTTTTTCATGGCTTTCCTATTTAGTTTGCTGGCATTCCTCTATCGTACCAGGCAGTTAATAATTGCTTCTCTCTTGCTGTTAAGTTGCCACCCACTGGCATGGTCATGGTTACAAGGGTGTTGGTTTTTACCCGAGGGTCGGCAATAACCGATTGAATTCCGTTAAAGGCCCACGATCCCCGCTGGACGCCGCCGGGGCCATGGCAGTTATTGCATTTTGTGGTTAAAAGGGCTCCTACGTAATTGTTATAGCTTACATTATCGGTAGTTACTCCATTCGGATTACTTTCAGTAAGCTCATCGGCTTGTTTCTTCGAGCAGGCAAAAAGCGTTAAACTGAACGCAGTAATGCATAAGTAAAGGGTTATTTTTCTCATAGTGGTGATTTAGCGAATAATCAATCTGTTTTCTTCGTCATGCTTCAATCAATTGGTTATTGATTAAAGCTGCTATTAGCGGAAGCTTCAATTACCGGATAAAGGGTTAATGGCACGTTTTGTTAATTAAGTTTCTTAATTGTATTACGGCAGGGATTTTGGAAAGGTTGCCCTAAACCCATATTTTTTTGCAAAAAAAAAAGTCCCCGATCGTTTTTACACGTCGGGGACTTCATCAAAAATGATTTTTGTTTAGCCTATCTCCAGGCTTTATACTGGTTAATCAATCCGTTGGTAGAACTGTCATGGCTCGAAACTTTTTCATTTCCGTTTAGTTCAGGAAGGATTTTCTTGGCCAATTGTTTACCCAGCTCAACACCCCACTGATCGAAACTAAAGATGTTCCAGATAATGCCTTGTACAAATATTTTATGTTCGTAAATTGCAACTAAGCTACCTAAAGTATAAGGGGTTACTTTTTTCAACAAGATAGAGTTGGTTGGACGGTTACCTTCGAAAACTTTAAAAGGTGCAATTTTTTGGATCTCCTCTTCCGATTTACCTTCTTTTTTAAGCTCAGCAATAACTTCTTCTTCGGTTTTACCGTTCATTAAAGCTTCTGTTTGCGCAAAGAAGTTAGATAAAAGGATCGGGTGATGATCACCTAACGGATTTAAACTTTGTGCCGGTGCAATAAAATCGGCAGGGATAATCCGGGTGCCCTGGTGTATCAACTGGTAAAAGGCATGCTGACCATTTGTACCTGGCTCTCCCCAGATAATCGGACCGGTTTCGTAATCCACTTCATTACCGTTTCTATCTACATGTTTACCGTTACTTTCCATATCGCCTTGCTGAAAATAAGCTGCAAAGCGATGCATGTACTGGTCGTAAGGTAAAATAACCTGTGTTTCGGCATTATAGAAATTAATGTACCAAACACCTAATAATCCTAATATTACAGGCAAATTGCTTTCAAATTCGGCGTTTTTAAAATGATTATCGGCTGCATGTGCACCAGCAAGCAATTGTTTAAAATTATCGAAACCGATGCTCAATGAGATAGATAAACCAATAGCGCTCCATAAAGAGTAACGGCCACCAACCCAATCCCAAAACTCGAACATATTTGCGGTATCGATGCCAAAAGCAGCCACATCTTTCGCATTGGTTGATAATGCCGCAAAGTGTTTGGCAATATCACCTTCTTTAGCACCTTTTTCTAAAAACCAGGTACGTGCAGAATGTGCATTGGTCATGGTTTCTTGTGTGGTAAATGTTTTAGAAGCTACCAGGAATAAAGTGGTTTCTGCATTTAATCCAGCTAAAGTTTCGGAAATGTGTGTGCCATCAATATTCGAAACGAAATGAATGTTTAAATGATTTTTATAGTGTTTTAAAGCTTCGGTAACCATTACAGGGCCCAAATCTGAACCACCAATACCAATGTTCACAATATCGGTAATGGCTTTGCCGGTATAACCTTTCCATTCGCCGCTGATGATGCTATTGCTAAATTTTTCCATTTTAGCCAATACTGCATTAACATCGGGCATTACATCTTTGCCGTCAACCAAAATTGGCGTATTGCTTAGGTTACGTAAAGCAATGTGAAGCACCGAACGGTCTTCCGTTTCGTTAATTTTATCGCCACTGTACATCGATTTAATGGCTTCATCGAGTTTACATTCGCGTGCTAATTGAATTAATAGCGCTAATGTTTCGTCGCTAATGCGGTTTTTACTGTAATCGAGTAAAATATCCTCAAAAAAAACAGAAAATTTATTGAAACGATCTGCATCTTCAGCAAAAAGATCTTTAATGCTTTTCTGATTAATATCTATAAAATGATCGGCTAAGTATTTGTAGGCCTCAGTTTCTGTGAAATTTACTTTAGGTAACATAATCTTGGGTTTTTTGTAAAAGTAATAAAGCAAAAATTTAAAATGGTCTTTTTAGTGTTCAAAAATCATTAAGAATTTTAAATCTCAAATAAAGCGTGTAACTTTAATATCAACGTCCCTGTTAACTAACCATCTATTGTTTTACCATTAACTCTACCATTATGTTAGAAAACTTAAATGAAATGGTACGTGAAAACGTACAGGAAAGCGTTGTAAATAATGCCGCTATTCCCAATGAAAAAAATGAAGCGGTTATTCAGGCTGCTTCGGGCTCCATTTTTGATTCCTTGAAAGATCAGCTATCATCAGGCAATATTGGTGCAATTACCGATATTTTTAACGGAAATAAGGCCGAAGGAACGCAGGTAGCCGAACAGGCATCAGGTAGTTTTATAGATAAATTAAGTGGCTTGGGCATTAATGCCGATACCGCAAAATCTTTAGCCGCGAGTATTATCCCTGGCCTGATTGCTAAGTTTACCCAGAAAACGAACGATCCGAACGATAGTTCTTTTAACCTTAAAGATGTTTTGGGTAGTTTAGGTGGCGACGATGGCAAATTTGATGTGAGCGATGTAATTGGCATGTTCAACGGCGGGAAATCGCAACAAGGTGGTCAGGCTGGTGAAGGTGGTATTATGGATAAGCTGAAAGGAATGTTTGGGTAAAATGAATTTCAGAGACTTATTTTGAAACACATCGAAATAAGTATCTTTACCAAAAAAATAAAATATGTTTAGAACGCTCTCACTCCTGGCAGCCTGTTGCTTATTTATTTCTTGTTTCTTTTTTTCTTCCTGTGAAAAAGAAGGAATGACTAAAATCGATACTTTAAGAATTATTGATACCCTAGATGTAGATAGGCCAATAAATTTAAAAGCCACCAAAGGTGTTTATGGTACTCGAATTACAGTATCCTGGACACCAATGCCACTGGCTCAGAAATATCAGTTGTACAAGTTTGATGATGCAATACAAAAGTATACTTTATTAAAGGAATTAAATGATACAACTTTTGATGATATAGCAATTAGTAAGTCATTAACTAAAAACTTTTATAAGGTTAGAACTTATAATAATCCCAAATCTTTTAGCAGGTTTAGTGATGCAGATTTTGGGTATACTTCAGCATTCAATTATTATAAAGCCTTTTCATTTGGTTCGGAAGGATCAGGGGCTACCCAGTTTAATTTTACCATGCATGTTGAAGTAGATAAAACTGGTAATATTTATGTTAGTGATGAAGGAGCAAACAGGGTTTTAAAGTTTAGCGCTACAGGCAGTTTTATTGAACAGTTTTATTCAGGTTCTGCAGCCAGGGCAATAGCATTTTTTAATAATGGGAATTATATTGCCACCAGAACACAGAGTAGCAGCTATGTTCAAATATTTAACCCCAATAAGCAATTAATTAGAGAGTGGGGGACTTATGGTTCGGGGGATACTAATTTCGGGAATATTGAATGCTTAACAATAGATGATGAACAGAACATCTGGATTGTGGATGGTGTAAATCATAGAATAAAAAAGTACGATCAAAATGGGAATCTGCTTTTGAAATTTGGAAAACAGGGCAAAGCGGATGGTGATTTTGATGCTCCATTCGGAATTGCATATTTCAAAAACAAAATTTATGTTTCTGATACAAGGAACAACCGCGTTGAGGTATTTGATAAATCAGGGAAATTCTTAAAGATCTATGGTGCTAAGGGCTACATACACGGCATAAGGGCATTTGGTGACAATTTATTTCTAGCTAATGCCGAAGGATTCATTATTAAATCAGATGAGAATGGCGATGTCCAGGAAAAAATCGGAACCGGTTTATTTCAAAATTTAGTTGATGTAACTGTTGCTCCGAATGGCGATGTTATAGCATGCGATGTGTACGCTAGAAAGATCATTATCTTTAAAAAGGGTTAATTGCATTCAACATTATTATGAGAAGCCATTCCACATCTGGAGTGGCTTTTGTGTTTCACTGCATTCCCTCTCTCCTTAAAATTGATTAGCTTAGGGCTGCTAAACTTTAAACCATTTATTTTCATGAAGAAACTATACCTGATCGGCCTTTCGTTATTTGCCTTAAATGCTGCTGCTCAAAATTCAACCTTGCGACATGCTGTCGCTAAAAAAGCCGACGCGCTTGAACAGAAGGTGATTAACTGGCGACGTGACTTTCATGAACACCCTGAACTGGGCAATACCGAAGTACGAACAGCAGGTATAATTGCTAAACATCTGGAGTCCTTAGGCATTAAAGTAACAACTGGCGTAGCCAAAACCGGCGTGGTGGGTATTTTGAAAGGAGGCAAACCCGGACCGGTTGTAGCACTACGGGCCGATATGGATGGCCTTCCTGTTACCGAACGGGTAGATGTGCCTTTTGCATCAAAAGTAAAAACTCAATATAACGGGCAAGAGGTAGGCGTAATGCATGCCTGTGGGCACGATAGTCATATGGCTATTTTAATGGGCGTTGCCGAGGTTTTGGCTGGTATGCAAAAAGATATTCAGGGAACGGTGAAATTTATATTTCAGCCTGCCGAAGAGGGGGTGCCCGAAGGAGATGAAGGCGGGGCAGCACTAATGATCAAAGAAGGTGTATTGGAAAATCCTAAAGTAGATGTGATTTTTGGTCTGCATATTAATTCTCAAACTGAAGTGGGCGATGTAACTTACCGCCCCGGCGGAACAATGGCCGCTGTAAACGATATGAAAATTACGGTTACCGGTAAGCAGGCACACGGTGCTTATCCGTGGAGCAGTATCGACCCGGTGGTAATTTCTGCGCAGATTATCAACAACCTGCAAACCATTGTAAGCCGCAATTTAAATGTAACCGAAAATCCAGGTGTAGTAACTATAGGTGCAATTAATGGTGGTGTACGTTCTAATATCATACCCGAAAAAGTAGAGATGCTGGGTACAGTGCGTAATTTCAGTAAGGAGGATGAAGCGATGTTTATTGAGCGGATTAAAACCATTGCCACTAAAACTGCTGAGGCCGGCGGAGCAACCGCTGTGGTAAAGATTCCTTACAGTAACCATTATCCGGTTACCTTTAACAACATTGCACTTACCGAAAAAATGCTGCCAAGCATGCAGTTAACCGCAGGTAAAGAGCATGTAAAGCTGAAACCACCTGTTACAGGTGCCGAAGATTTTTCTTTCTTTCAGGAAAAAATACCGGGCTTGTTTGTGTTTTTAGGAGGCATGCCTAAAGGTAACGATCCTTTAAAAGCACCTTCGCACCATACCCCCGATTTTTATCTCGACGAAAGCGGCTTTATTTTAGGGGTGAAGTTGCTGGCTAACCTAACGCTTGATTATATGGGAATGAAGAAGTAACTGGTTCATTCGTTATCGATGAATTGTTAAATTGCCCTATTGTTACTAGTGTAAACCCTAGCAATTCAACAATAAAGCCATATAACAATTTTTGAAGGTGAGTTTTACTTATTGATGAATTGTTAAATTGCGGTATTGTTATTAATATAATCCAAACAATTGAACAATAAAGCCATGTAACAATCTTTTACTGCAAAAGAGAGATTAAAAAGTTGCTATATTTGTTTCATGACCAAAGAACAGATTCAGGATTTAAGGGACAGAGTAACGTCTCTAAGGAGGTATCTTTGACGTTGATGAGCTACTTTACGCCATTCGCGAAGAAGAAAAATTAACCATGGCACCCGATTTCTGGGACGACCCTAAAAAAGCAGAGAAAATACTGGCCGAAATAAGCGCAAAGAAAAAGTGGACTGATGGCTTTAACCAAACCCATAATGCGGTTGAGGATGGAGCTGTGATGTTCGATTTTTTTCAATCCGGAGATGCCTCGGAAGCCGAAATGAAAGATCAATTCGAAATCAGTAAACAAGCTGTAGAAGATCTGGAACTTAAAAACATGCTGCGCAGTAAAGAAGATCAGCTTTCGGCTGTAATGCAGATTACTGCTGGTGCGGGTGGTACCGAAAGTTGCGATTGGGCTTACATGCTGATGCGGATGTACCTGATGTGGGGTGAGAAAAACGGCTATAAAATTACCGAACAGGATAGTCAGGAAGGGGAGATTGCGGGTATTAAATCCGTAACACTTCAGTTTGATGGCGATTTCTCTTATGGCTACCTAAAAGGAGAAAACGGGGTTCACCGTTTGGTGCGGATATCTCCTTTCGATTCGAACGCGCGAAGACATACTTCGTTTGCATCGGTATATGTTTATCCCCTGGTTGATGATACCATTCAGATTGACATTAACCCGGCCGATATTGAGTTTGAAACCTTTAGGGCTGGTGGTGCCGGCGGACAAAACGTAAACAAGGTGGAAACGGCAGTACGTTTGTACCACAAACCATCGGGCATTATTATTAAAAACCAGGAGTCGCGATCACAGTTGCAGAATAAAGAAAATGCCATTCGTTTGCTTAAATCGCAGTTATTCGAAATTGAAGAACGCAAGCGTAACGAAGCCATTGCTGCGGTAGAGGGATCGAAGAAAAAGATAGAGTGGGGTTCGCAGATCAGGAGTTATGTTTTAGACGACAGACGTGTGAAAGATCACCGTACCAACTATCAGACTTCCAATCCCGATGCTGTTTTAAATGGCGATATCAACGACTTTTTGAAAGCATATTTAATGGAATTTTAATTCAAGAAAATGACAAAGTTCGTCACCTTAATCATCACACTGTTCATGGCTGTTAACTATTCTGGCGCACAAGAAGTAATTCCTTTATACGCAGGCGATATTCCGGGAGCAAAAACTACACCGTCAACCTATGCCGAACATACCGAAGTACGCAGCAACGGTACGCTGAGCATTACCAAAGTATCGGTACCTACCATGACGGTTTTTGTTGCACCAAAAGAAATTGCAACCGGAACAGCTGTAATTATTTGCCCAGGTGGTGGTTATGGTGCTTTGGCTTTTAGTCACGAAGGAACCGATGTTGCCAAACGTTTTAATGCCATTGGTGTAACTGCTTTTGTATTGAAATATCGTTTGCCGAGCGATGAAATAATGATTGATAAAACCTATGGGCCGCTACAGGATGCACAACAGGCCATTTATCTGGTCAAGAAAAATGCAAAAAAGTACGGAATTAAAGCCAATAGGGTAGGGATAATGGGATTTTCGGCGGGTGGACATTTTGCTTCTACGCTGGTAGCCCATTACAACGATCTTAAAATTGCCAATCCTGAAAAATTAAACTTAAGACCTAGCTTTGCAGCCCTGATTTATCCTGTTATCAGCTTTGAGGAATCAGTACATGCAGGGACTATGAAAAACCTGTTAGGCGCTAATCCAGCTGATAGTTTAAAACATTATTTTTCGGCAAATAAGCATGTAAATAAGAAAACACCTCCGGTTTTCTTTGTGCATGCAAAAGATGATAAAGCAGTACCCGATGCCAATAGTGTTCTAATGAACGAAGCATTAAAACAACATAAGGTTGATAGCGAGATCTATTTATACGAAAACGGCGGACATGGATTTGGCCTGATCAATAAAACTTCGGATGTAGATTGGTTTAACCTGTTGAGTAGCTGGATGAAGAAAGAGAAATTTTAATATCTTTGCTGATATTTTAACCTCTTAATTTAAAACACCATGCAAAAAACGGTGAAATACCTGATGGTATCTCTTGTTGCTATCCTCGCTATAGCAAGTTGTAAAAAAGAAATTAACTGGAATGCCTTTCCCGATCCGAATGGAGGAAATGGTTGTAAACTGGCCAGCTTAAAAACCGACCTTGGTGTATTGGGCGAATTTACAATCAGCTATAAATATGATGCTTCAGGTAAATTAATCAGTGCAACCAGTGATGGTGAAACCATGGTTTATACCTATTCTACTACAAAAATTACCGGCACGCTCGAAAGTGGCGAGAAAACAGAACTTACTCTGGCAAACGGGAAAGCTGTTTCCAGCTATATGTCTGATTTTTTTCCTGGTGTAAGCGCTACTAGAAACTACACTTATAATGCAGATGGTTATTTAACAGTTGTTAAAAGCTATTTAGGAAATAGCCTGAATTCTACTGCCGAACTTAGCTACACGGGTGGTAATTTGGCGCAAACCAAAGTAACCTATGCCGAGGATGGAAGTGTGGAAACAAGCACTTATGAATATTCGGGTGAAGTTGCGGTAAATGCTTACGAGATGGCTGACCCGCTTTCGACTATTGTAGATTATTTACCTGGTAATTACTTTGGGAAAGCATCCAAAAATGTACTTAAAAAATCGGTTACAAGTTCAACTAATTCTGTTCTTGTGGATGTTCAGGAATATGCATATGCTTTTGATGCTAAGGGGAATGCAACTTCAATTGTTATCAAAACTCAAACAAAAATGGGCGGAAGCGCAACAGATGAGTCTACAGCATCCTTTAGTTTAACTTATAGCTGTAAATAGATTTTACACAATTGTTGAGAGCCTGAGCATCATTTATGTTCAGGCTTTTGCTTTATAAAAGCTATGCAACCTGGCGTAACAGATAATGGTTCAAAGTAAAGGGTTGTCCGGTTTATCAGCGAAATCGGGTAAAAACGCTCATTTTACCACTCTATTTTTACTATTTAGTCCCTCATTTTTTAGTAGTAGTCTGTATAGATTTGCTTACAAGCGCGTCGGTATTAGGCCTGGTGTGCTGCAATGATCTAACCAAATTACAGGATTAAAGTACAATCGGATTTATAGTTTTAAGCTATTAATCTTGTTGTATTTCAGGTTTTTATCTGGTTAAGGTCAGGAGTGAAGTCTTTACAATTAACCAAATATTTACCTAATTCAAAAAAAATGAGAAAAGAAACAATGAAATGGTGCCTGCTATTGGTATGCCTGTTTACCACGCTTTTATCTTGTAAAAAAGAAAAGACAGAAGTTCAATCAGAAAAAGCTCAGGTAAAAGCCTGGGAAACATTAATTGATGGCAACTCTTTTGCCAGTTACGCTAATTTTGAGGCAAAATGGAATTATAACTATCCATGGGGTACCGATCATAACGGTTCTGCGCGTATGGTGGGCAGTACTTCAAACCATAACCAGATTTCGTTAAGCGGTGGTGTACTTACCATTAAAGCTACCCGTTTAGCCACTTCGCCTGGAAACAGTACAGCCAATGGCTTTACCAATGTAGCTATCTGGTACAATTCGGGTGCCTGCCACGCCAAGCAACAGGTCTTAATTAACGATCAGTTTCCGAGCTATACCATATCGGGCGATTTTGCAGTACCAACCGTAAAAGGTACCTGGCCAGCTTTTTGGATTACAGGCGTAAACTCATGGCCCCCTGAAAGCGATATAATGGAGTTTAAAGGGAGTAACACCAACTGGCAAAACACCTACGACGGTGGTTGGGAAAACAAACTTACAGCGGTTTCTAATGCGGGCTCGTACCACAATTACAAATGTTGGTACAACAAAGTGAGTGCAACCGATGTAGATTGCCATTATTATATTGATAATGTTTGGGTAGCCAAACATACCATGAGCAATTCGGTAAATAAACCCATGTGGTTAATTATCAACATGCAAATGGAGGGCGATAGTGGCTCACCAGGTCCGGGTGGCAATACCTTATACACCGGAAAAAATATTTACCTGGGTAGGGAACGTGCCTTTTAGAAACTGTTTAAATTTCTGCGAAATATCAAATGGGCGGTGGAGACACCGCCCAAAGTGCTCGCTACAGATGGGTGTCCTCGCCCACCTGATAGATTTGTGAATTTTTAAACAGTTTATGAGCTTATTAAATAAAAGTTATTTACGGAGGAAGCTTTTTAGTTTCCTCCTTTGTGGCATATAATCGAAATGAAAAGCGGATTAATTATTTTTTGGTTTTTACTGTCCGGTATTTTATTGCTACAGTGTAAAAAGGATGAGGTGGTTCAGCCAGGAAATGAGGTTGTTTTGCTGGTCGATAAAATTAACTTATTGAGGCAAAGTGGTTGTAATTGTGGAGTAGAATACATGCCTACTGTTCCTAAACTGGCTATCAATAACCAATTGCAAAATGCTGCAGTAGCACATGCAAAAGATATGGCGCAGAAAAACTATTTTGATCACCTGTCGCCTGAAGGTGGTACTCCCGAAGAGCGTGTTGTAAATGCCGGTTATTCGGGTGAATTTAGGTCAGAAAACCTGGCTAAAGGTTATAGCAGGGCAGATGAAGTGGTAGCCGCATGGAAAAACAGCGTAAGCCATTGCAAAGCCATGATGGATGCTAAAAGTAAGGAAGCGGGTGCAGGTACAGCACAAAATTACTGGGTGGTAACTTTTGGTGTTTCGCACTAGTGAATTAATGTTGAAGGAATAAGTGATTGAATTTTGAATAATTAGACTTTTGATTCGGAACTCAACATTTAACCATTCAAAATTTGAGATTTAAATCCCTTTTATCGTTTTATCAATTACATCCAGCAAACCATTGCTATAAGCATCATCTGTAAGCTCCCAGAACATAATGCCGTTCAACTTTTTATCGATAACATATCTGGTTTTTAAATCAATTGATTTGGGATCATCGAAAGTAACCAGGTGTAGTTTTTTGGGGTTGTAGTAATATGGCGATTTGGCTACCTCATCCCAATAATAAGTATAGCCATCAGCTTCGGTAAAGGTGGTTTTAAAGTTCTTAAAAGAAACACCGCGGATAAATTTGGTGGGTTGGTAAAGGCCCTGGTTAGCATCGGTGGTATTTTCGAAAATACGGGCATAAAATGCAGCACCAAGCGCTATTTTATGTGCAGGTACACCAAAACCAATTAACGATTTTACGGCATAGTCGGCCGATAGCTGTTGTTTATCTGTAGAGTATAAAGGCGTATGATGGCCGCTTACCGTAGCATAACCGCTTACCAGATCGTAACTCATTACATTAACCCGGTTTACCAGCGGCATTACTTTATCCCATTCAAAACAAGAATCGATACAGTTTTGAGTACCTCCGGCGGCAAAACTAATTTCGGCTTTTTTGCCGAGCTTGTTCCTTAATTCCTTAATCAACAAAGTAAAGTTATGTTTGTCTTCAGGCGTGTACCTGTGTCCGGGGTAACCTAAAACTGCAGGGTATTCCCAATCGATATCTATACCGTCGGCCTTAAAAAAATCTAAAAGTGCTTTGGTAGTTTTGGCAAATGTTTTCCGGCCTTCGTTTCTGCTGAATACTTCCGAACAGTCTTTACAGGCACTCCAGCCACCCATGGCTATCATTATTTTTAAATCGGGATTACGTTTTTTCAGCTCGACCATTTTCGCAATCAAAGCCGAATCTTTGGCCGATCTGATGTTTAAACTATCCCCTCTTAAATGCCCGAAGCTGTAAATCAGGTGACTTATTTTCTCAATCGGAAAACTGTCAATAACCGATCCTCCCTGACCAGTGTAGTAAGCAATAACGTTGGGTTTAACTGTTTTTTGCGCTTTTAGGCTGCCGGTGAAAAAAAATAATGCCATTAACAGGCAAATTTTGGATAGGTTACAGATCTTTTTGTACACAGGCTAAGGGATTTAAAGGCTATTTTTCTGCTAAGATATTTTGTAATTCATTTAATTCGGCAACCTTTTCTGTTGCCCCTGCATTTTCGTAAGCCGAAATCAGGTTTCTGATTACCCGACGGATGATGTCGGTATTACTGCAAGGTTTGTAATACTCGGGCAAAGCTTCGAGGTTAAGCTGACGTAAAAACTGATCTACATCGTGTTTGCCAAAAATATTGCCCCGGTTAAAGGCATTGATATAGAAAAGCACACCATATTCGGTACCTTCCTGCTTGCTATCGTCTATATAGCCTAAAATAAAATGCTGCGGCAAATTAATACCGTACACTGGCAAATCTAACTTTTGGGCCAGGGTCGAATAAATGATCGCCAAAGAAATCTGGTTGCCTTTTTTGCTTTCCAGTACCTGATTGAGGTAAGAGTTTTGTGGATCGTGATGGTTCTTGGTGTTACCCCCAAAACCGTATTGCTGGTATAAAACGTGGTTAATCAGTTTTACTTTCTCAACCGAGCTCATTTCATATTGCAGGCCCAGCCAAATATCCCTTTTTATGTCTTCGATCTGGTTAATTACCTTTTGCTCATCCAAATCGGGGTATTGGTAGCGGTTAATAATCAGCGCGCCCTGCAATAAATCGAAGGCACCACTTAAATACCAAAGGTTTAAATCTTCTTTAACGGTTTTAAACTGAATTTGATGAACAATATTTTCGATGCGTTCCTGCATCAGGCCATCGAACGATTGTTCCCAGGCATTTTCTAAAAAATGGATTACCTCACCACCATATTCCAGCAGTTTTTTCTCTACATGGTGGTACACTTCCTCGTCAGGATCATCCAGCAATTTTACTAAAGCACTTATCTCTGCGATATTTTCCATAAAACATACATACGTTTGCGGCGTTTAATTACTTTTGCAATATTATGCTATTTCAATTTATTACAGATTTCCTTAAACACCGTTTAACAGCAAAGAGCCGACACGGAACGCATTCGCCATTTGTGTATAAGCTCGCTGATGAGGTAATTTACGATTTTACCGACAAATCTGAATACAAAAACATAGAAGAACAGCGAAAAAAACTTTTTAATGACGATTCCATAATCACGGTTACAGACCTCGGTGCGGGCTCTCACCTGAATAAAAACCGTACAAAAAAGGTAAGCCAGATTGCCAGAAATGCATTAAAAAGTCCGCGTTTAGCCAAGCTTATTTATCGCCTGGCCAAAAATACCAATCCTAAAAGTGCGATAGAACTGGGTACATGTCTGGGCATTACCACAGCATACCTGGCCAAAACAAATGCCAACGCTGAGATTATTACCATTGAGGGCTGTCCGCAAACTGCCGAAGTAGCCAGGAAGAACTTTGATGCGCTCGATTTAAATAATATTGAACTGCATGTGGGGAATTTCGATGAAATTTTACCCGATATTATTGCGCACCAACCCAGCCTGGATTTTGTTTATATTGATGGTAACCACCGTAAAGATGCTACCTTGAACTACTTCCAATGGTGCCTGCCAAAAGTTAATGAAGATTCGCTCCTGATTTTTGACGATATTTACTGGAGCGAAGGAATGAAAGAAGCCTGGACAGAAATTAAAAACCACCCCGATGTTACCGTAACCATCGATTTGTTTTGGATCGGATTGGTTTATTTTAAGAAAGGGCAGGCTAAAGAACATTTTAAACTTAAGTTTTAGATTTATGCAGGCAGAACCGAAATTAGCAGGTATTCAAAAACGATCGGCATTATTTATTTTGCTGCTCAGCCTCTTTTCGGGAATCGCTGCTTACCTGCTTTCGCTTCTCTGCAAAATGGATGCCCTCACGCACATTATGTTCGGGTGGGATATTTTTTGCCTGGTTCTTATCGTCCTCCACTGGTACATGTTTTTTCATACTTCCGCTGCCGAAACCCATTTAAAAGCAAAAATGCAGGATGAAACCCGCGGCGAAATTTTTGCGATTGTAGTGGTTTCTACCTTTGCCGGTTTGCTGGCGGTAATTTTATTGCTCATTAACAAAGATATTGAACCCCTGGATTTAGTAATTGCGATACTGGGGATGTTTTTATCGTGGTTTTTGGTACATACTACCTTTACCATGCGCTATGCCCATTTGTATTATGGCGATAAAAAGAAGCAACAAAAATCGGATAAAGTTGGCTCTGGCCTCGATTTTCCGGGCGATGATGAGCCTGATTTTATCGATTTTGCCTATTTTTCTTTTGTTTTGGGCATGACTTTTCAGGTTTCGGATGTCGAGATTTCTAACCGTACCATCAGAAGATTGTCGCTGCTACACAGTTTAATCGCCTTTATTTTCAATACCGTAATTGTGGCACTTACCATTAATGCGGTTGCCGGTTTAAGCAAATAAGAAATAACTTCATCTCAACCGGAGTGCAACAAAGCAGGGCTTAAGCCATCATTTCTTTTCGACCACCTAAGACACCTTAGCGCATCTAAGTAGGTTGTTATTTTTCTCTTCTGTCATCCTGAACGTAGTGAAGGATCTGTAAATTGTGTAATTACATTTTATTTGTTTGATAATCAATCGTTTATTTATTTTAAACTGATATTTCAGTCGTATAACTTATTTTTAAGTTGTAAAACTGAAAAATAAGTTATAGATTTGGTTATGGAAGAATTAACCAAAGCAGAAGAGCGTATTATGCAGGTTTTATGGAAACTGCAGAAAGCATTTGTAAAAGATATTATTGACGAGCTGGATGATGAGCCTAAGCCGCCATACAATACCATTTCGTCGATTGTGCGTTTGCTGGAAAAGAAGGGCTACGTAAACTACAAGGCCTATGGTAAAACTTACGAATACTTTCCTGCTATAACAAAAGATCAGTACGCCAAAACTACCTTCTCGAAACTGTTTTCAGGGTATTTCGATAACTCTCCGGCCAGCCTTTTATCATTCATGGTAAAAGAAGAAAAGCTAAGTGAAAAAGATATAGAAGAAATCAAACAGTTAATTAACCAAAACGACCGGTCATGATTTTAATTTACCTCCTTAAAGTTTCGGCATGTACAGCATTGTTTTTTGCTGTTTATCATTTCTTGCTGGCCAGGCTTACGTTTTTTAACCTCAATCGGGTTTATCTGTTATTGATGCTCGTATTGAGTTTTAGCATTCCTGTGCTAACGATAGAAAGCCAGCGCGAAGTGCTGAGGAACAATCAGGAGGTTCCAACTAAAATCGGATATACGAATGATGGTTTTACAGAGCAGGATACCGAAGCTGAAGGGGCTATTACCAGCACAACGATTAGCTGGAATGAGGTGCTAACTTATGTTTACTGTTCCATTCTTGCCTTTTTTATTTTAAGGATGTTTTTTATGATGGTGCGGATCCGGTTTCAGTTGCGCAAACATGTTACCAATAGAAACGGAGCCATTCTTTTAGTTGATCGCCATTCTGACATTAAAAACTGCTCTTTTTTTAACCAGATTATTGTCGATTCATCATTGCCATTTGAAGAAAAAGAATTGGTTATTAAACACGAATCGGTACATGTAAAGCAGTTACATATTTTAGATAAGCTTTTGGCTAATGTGGTAACAGCTGTCCTGTGGTTTAACCCTGTTGTTTATTTCTGGCGCAATGCCATTGACCATAACCACGAATTTCTGGCCGATAGGGAAACATCGCGTGTAGCCGATAAAAAAGTGTATGCCTCGCTGCTTTTAAATCTGGCAATGCCTTGTCAAAACCTGGCTGTTAACAGTTTCAGTAAGTTACCCTTAAAAAATAGAATTATGATGTTGTACAAAGAACCAAATGCAAAGCTGAAAAGGCTGGCTTATTTAGCCGTTGCGCCTGTATTGTTGATCTGCTGCATGGCATTTATCAACCGCAAAGAAATTATTGTCGAAAAAACATTGGCTACGAATCAGGCTTCTGCCGATGCGCCCAAAAAACCCAATGTTTACGCGCTGAATTATTTAAAGAGTAGTATAGTCGTTAATCCGAAAGCACGTCCTGCTTTTATTGAAGTAGAACCTGTATTGGTAATTGATGCCGGGCATGGTGGTAAAGATGCTGCCGCCACAGCTTTAAACGGGCAAAGAGAAAAAGACCTGAATTTACGCGTGGTTAAAATCTTAAAAGAAGAAGCCTCACGAAGGGGGATAAAAGTATTGCTCACCAGAGATAAGGATGAATATCTTGCTCTTCACGATCGCTTGCCTCAACAGCCTGTAACAGCGTTTATATCTGTTCACCATAGTGCTGGCGTAAAAACTGGCGGGCAGGTTCCGTTTAATGGTGTGGAGGTGTATGTTTCTAAATTGAACAAAAATATTAAGGTTGCAGAAGAATTTGGCGCAGGTATTTTAGGTAAGCTGAATAAACTGGAAGGTTTGCCGGTTAGGGGAGCTTTAAAAGAAGCCAATCTCTATTTGCTGCGCGAATCGAAAGCGCCTGCGGTGGTGATCGAAATGGGGAATATAGCCGATGCGAAAAGCCTCGAATATATCAGTCAGGAAAATAATATCCGCAGGATGAGTAACCTGATCCTGGATGGATTTGTAGATTTTTCACAACGTGGCTGCTAAATCAGGGTTATGGAATGGTTAACCTATCTGCTTAAAGTTACTGCCTGCACGGTATTATTCTTTGGGTTTTATGTGGTTGTTTTAAGAAAGCTCACTTTCTTTAAAATTAACCGTTTTTACCTGCTGGCTACTTTATTGCTCAGTTTTGTTATTCCGGCTTTGCAATTTGAAGTTAAGCGCGAAATAACCGTGGTAGAAACAGAAATCCCGGCCAACGTACCCGAATTAAAACCGGTAAGTCTTGCTCCTGCTCAGCTTATCCAGCCGGTAATGCTGGAGTACGATCAAAAAGCGGAGGCTAATATGGATTGGTCGATGCTGATATCTTACGCTTATGCAGGCATAGCTTCGCTTTTATTGTTAAGCTGTTTATGGCGATTATTTAGCTTATTGAGGCATACCAAAGGTTCAGTTAAAAACAAGGAAGGCTTAAAGCTGGTACCCAAAACAAAGGGCTTTACCAATTGCTCTTTTTTTAGCTATGTTTTTATCGATGCTGATCAATTGAGTGATGTTGATTTCGCGGTTTTGCTTAAACACGAACAGGTGCACGCCAGGCAATACCATTCTGTAGATAAAATTATCCTGATGGTTTTCAAATCTCTTTTATGGTTTAATCCTATTGTTTACCTCTATGATAAAGCTTTAGAGCAGGTACACGAGTATGAAGCCGATGAAATTACCTCAGCCGATTTTGGAAACCAGGCCTATGCCAGTTTATTACTGAAACTGGCAGTAAGCAAAAGTGATATCCCGCTGATCCACAATTTTGTAAAAAGCCCGGTTAAAGATCGGATTAAAATGTTGTTTAATCAAAAAACCGCAAGTATGAAGAAGTTAAGCTATTTGTTAGCACTGCCAGTTGGACTGCTGTTAATTTGGGGTTTTACCATTAAAGTAACCCCTGTTTTCCTGGAAGAAAAGATGCAGGAAAAGACATTCACCTTGGTTATTGATGCCACTCACGGCGGAGCAGACCAGGGCGCAATAGTTGGAGACAAAAAAGAGAAAGAATTAACGCTGGCCATTGCTAAGGAAATTAAAATAGCAGCAGAAGCCAAAGGCTTAAAAGTAATACTTACCCATACGGCCAATCAAAATCCAAATATAGAGGAAAGGGCTGCTGTAAATGGTGATTTTTTGATTTCCTTACAATTAGGTGCGGATATGGATACTGCTAAAAATGGATTGAAATTCCTCACTTCCGGTACTTATGAAAGAGATTTTAAATTGCCCAAGGCTAATTCCATGACCTACTATATTTATAAAAGTATTAAAAACATTGAGGGAATAAACGTAAGTAATAAGCCACAATCGACAAAAAATGTACTAATAGACGGCAGTGCTAAACCAGGTATTGTTATTGTGTTGGGGTATTTAACCAATAAATCTGATTTTAATTTTATTACGGATAATGGTAAACAGACTTTACTTGCCGGTAAGATTGTTGAAGGCATTATGCAGTATAAAAAATATACACCTTCAGACGAGGTACGTGCAGCACGACAAAAAGAAGCCGATTCGTTTGGGAGAAGATATGAGGCATGGTTAATGTCAGAAAAGTATAGCACATTAAAAATAAAAGCAGCTAAAATAGGAAAACGAACCATCTCGGGTAAGATAGAGAGCCTACACAGCTTTGGGATGGTTAGCCCGCGGGTTGATGGTTTTATCCTTAATGCCAAGGGAACCAAATACCGGGTATATATTAACCCTGCAATTATGAAAAGAACAGCTTATAAAGCAGGAGATGATTTTGTTGCAAAAATAAATAAAGCTGAAGTTTGGTTTGATTCGGATTATCTTGTTTTACAGCCTGATGTTAAGACCTTAGAAATCAAAACCGACGGAGCAATGTTGAATAAAGCAGTAGTCCCCAGAATTATTTCCTTTTCTAAAATTACAGGCAATGCAAAGCAGAAAATTTCCATCATGGAGAATGCGGAAATTGATATCAACAATAACAAGTTAAAAGCTAAATATGTTGAACTGGATGAAATAAACGGTACAATGGTAGCAAAAAATGCTTCTTTTACAAATTCAAAGGATAATTACCGGTTGGAATCTAATCTCATTACTTTTAATCTAAAAAAAGGTGGCTTTAGTTTCGATAGTGGTAATGGAGAAATGAAGACTTTCAATGATCTTGATGAATTGATCAGTTCGATTTCCCGGAAGGATTATAATGATGATGTAAAAGTACATTATAGTGCGCAAGATTCTGTTAAGATGAGTCGCGATAAATCTGTTGTATCCTTATTCGGAAATGCTAAAATGATATATAAGGACGTTGTTTTATCGGGAGATAAAATTGTTTACAACAAGCATAACAATTCGGTAATGGTGCATAAGGCAACTATGTCGGGTGAAAATATGGTTATTAAAGCTGATAGTTTATTTTTCAATTTAACAACAGCAAAGACCAGATTGTATGGCGCTGGTTCTAAACACTAGATGTTGAGATTTCTTTTCTTTTTGTTTGCACTATGTTCTGTTTTACCCTCCCGCGCTCAGTTTAGTATTTCAGGCAAAGTGGCAGGTCAGGATTTTAAAGCTTTGCCTTTTATTACCGTTAAAATTTTCGGACCTCAAAACCGGATAAACTATACGCAGACAGATAGTTTGGGTATTTACCATTTTAGAAAACTGAATAGCGGTCGGTATTCGGTTAGTTTTTCGGCGATTAATTTTAAAACTGTCAACAGGAATTTAAATTTATCGGCCGATACCGCTATTAATATACAGCTTTTTGCCGCTGAGGAAACACTTGCCGAAATTCGGGTTGCAGCAAAGCAGGTATTATTAGAAAGGAAGGCCGATAGGATAGTTTTCAATGCCGAACATAGCATTGCTGCTGTTGGAAGCGATGCACTCGAGCTGCTATCAAAAGTTCCTGGAGTAAGGGTACTAAATGATAAGGTTTCGCTGGTAGGAAAGGGGGGCGTAAGTGTGCTGATCGATGATAAGCTGATACAACTATCAGGCGATGATTTATCAAACTATTTAAAATCAATTTCATCAGATAATATTGCCAAAATCGAAATTATTACCAATCCGCCGGCTAAGTACGATGCACAGGGAAATAACGGACTGATTAATATTGTATTGAAAAAAGTTAATGCTGAGGGTTTTAAGGGCGCGTTAAATGGATCGCTTACCAAAGCTGCTTATTTCACCGGAGCTGTTGGGGGAAATCTCGGCTTTCGGAAAAACCGTATTGCGGTAAATACAAACGTTAACCTCAGAAAAGGATCTATTGTGCCCTTTGAGCAGAGCAATGTTTTTTATCCGGCGCAAACCTGGAACATTGTGAATAAAGACCGGAATTTTAGAACAGTACCCAGCGGATCAATTGCCCTGGATTATCAGTTTGCTAAAAAAGCCTGGCTGGGCGCATCCTATAGCGGAGGTTTGACCAATTTCCATTCAGAAGAAAATATTAAGACCAATATTTATAACCAAACAGTCAATTTAGATTCGGTTTTGAACTCGGATGCCAATGCCCAAATCAGGTCGCATTACCACTCGGCCAACCTATACTTCAAACAGGTTTTGGATTCGACGGGGAAGCTGCTCATCATTAATGCCGATTGGTTTAAGTACGGTGATGATAAGGACAGGTTTTTTAACAATACCAGCTTTTTTCGGGATGGTGAGCTTATTCCAAATTCATTTGCCGAATATTTGTCGGGCAGTAAGCAGGGTATTAATTTATATACCTTAACTGCTGATGCAGATTTACCTTATAAAACCTTTAAATTAGCACTAGGGGCAAAACTCAGCTTTATAGAAAATCAGAGCGATCTGACTTTCTATAAAATACGTAATGGAGCCTATCAAATTGATGAGGCTCAAAGCAACCGCTTCAACTACCGCGAAAACACGCAGGCTATATATGTTAATTTCAATAAAAGCATCAACACATGGGATTTTCAGGCTGGTTTGAGGGGAGAGTATACCAATATTGAAGGGGTTTCGGTTAATGAGCAAAACGAGAATAGTTATTTCAGGCTTTTCCCAACGCTTTATATTACTTACCGGGCAAACGATAAAAACACGTTTTCGATTAATTACGGCCGCCGCATTAACCGGCCTGCTTACCGGAAATTAAACCCTTTCCGCTGGTACAGTAATCAGTATGCTTATGCGCAAGGTAATCCATTTCTGCAGCCATCTTATAACGATAACATCGAGCTTTCCTATACGCATCATCGGTACAGCACTTCGTTGTCTTTCAGCAAAACCTCAAATGGGTTTAATGATGTTAACTTTATTGATGCCTCCACGAACATCCAGGCTTCCAAACCGGTTAATTTTATAACAGGCTATCATTACCAATTGAGTAATGCTGTTACCCTTAATGTGGTGAAGAGCTGGGAAAGTATCAATCAGTTAGATGTTTTTTACAATACATCTCATTCCAGCATTGTACAAACCTTAAATAACCTGAACGGATTTGGGGCTTATTTCTCAACCCTTAACCAGTTTGTTTTTAACAAATCGAAAACCATTTTGGGTGAGCTAAGTTTCTGGTACCAGTTTCCAACAATCGATGGGCTGAATAAAAATAAGAGCCAATATAATCTTGATCTGGGCATTAAAACTTTATTGCTTAATAAAAAGATACAGTTGGGCATTACCGCCAGCGATGTTTTAAAAACAAACCGTCACCGTTTTAGCAGCCTCGTTAACAACATCAGTCAGGAATACAATAACTATTACGATAGCCGCCAGTTGCGCATTACTTTCCGTTATAATTTTGGTAACGAAAAAATTAAGCAACAGGATAGAAAAATGGGGAATGAGGAGGAAAGGAGAAGGAATAATTAAGGAAGATGTAACATGTAAGAGGTGAGATGGAAGATGTACGATGTGAGATTGGGGAGGTGAATTCAGTGTTTTCTGTGCCTCCGTGGCTCAATATTCATCATGACAAAATAATCCAATTATCCCTTTTCCATCATCCATGTTCCATCATCCATTTTCTATTCTTTAAAATGCTTCTGCTAAACTGATGTAAAACCCGCTTTGGCGTTTTTCATTTGCTAGTTTTTCGCCTATGCCATAATCGAGCCTAACACTCAGGCCTTTTGCCGGATCAAAAAAGTACCGGCCTCCAACACCGTAGTTTGGCTTTAGTCCATCGCCGTTAAATTGCCCATTTGTAAATACTTTACCTGTACCTGCGAATGCTACAATACCAAAACGGTTCATAAAGCGATAGCGGATTTCGGCCTGTGCAGCCATTAAATTTTCGTCGCGGTAACGGCCACTATAATAACCCCGCATCATTTGGTCGTTTCCTAACTGCTGCAATAAATAGAATGGCGTGCCTTTACTTTGTATGGTATAATATATTCCCTGTACACCCAGAACCACTTTAGGGGCTAAACTAAAGAAACCCCGAAGGTCGAGCTTAATCTGTGAGCCATTGAAACTTTCCCCGCCAAAAAAATCTGGTGCATATTGATAGGTTGCCCTCCCAAAAAAACCTTTGGTTGGGTAATTGTTGCTATTGCGGGTATCGTAACTCTGCGATGCTCCGATCCATGCTACCGAACCTCCTTCTTTATCCAAAATCCGTGGATTTGTGGTGAAAATGCCACCAGCTTCCTTATCGATAAAATGGTAATTCTCAAAACCTAATGAAATGCCTGTATAAGCTTTGGGTAAGGTATTCATTTCTGCATCGAAAAGTGTTTTAAAAACCCTTTGATCCAATTTATCCTCGTCTGACTTTTTAGCGTTGTTGCCGATACCGTAAAAATTAAATGGCTGGTTTTTAAAACGGATATCACCAATAAAGTGGTATTTGTTCCCCTTTGTCCAGCTATCGCCCTTAAGCATAAAATTTGCGGTCTTTTTGGTAGAGTAGGTCGTATTCAACGCAAAATTGGAACTGCGGTTTAGCGTATCCTTACGGTCTATATAAAATGAATAAATAGCGCCAACACCAAACTCAAATCCGGTTTCCTGACTATAGCCAAAAGCGGGTAGAGGTAAAAAACTAGCTTTACGTGTAGTATCTTTTTCGTTAGAGAGCATTTTCCTGATCAGTTTCATTTGTGCAAAAGCACTTCCCGAAACGAACGCCAGTAAAATAATTAGATAATATTTTTTCATCGGTGCAAAGAAAAGGAAATTTAGTTATATGTTGGTTAACTGGTTAATTGTTTCACTAGTTCATGGTCATTAGTTCATTGGTGGCTGCAAATCGGTTAACTGGCTCTAAACTCCAACCTCTCAACTCCAAACTGGTTAGTTCACTGGTGCTTGATTATTCTATATATATAAGGTATACCATATAATAGGTATTGCTTTAAAAGATCCTTCGGCTTCGCTCAGGATGACGATCACGAGTGAGATCGGTTAATGAGGACTGAAATTCTAATAAACATAATGTAAGAATTCTTTTGTGCCTTCGTGCCTTTGTGGTAAAAGATAAGGAAGGGATTCGGACGGGGCAGTGATAGGCTATTTATATCAGTCAACAAACGCCAAGCGCAGCCCGCAAAACGCTAAACACATTTACGTTTTAACCTTTCGGCCTAAATACCTATTTTTGCGGCAAACAATACAAAACGAAATGAGCAATACTAGAGGACCAATATCTCAGTTTATGGAGCGCAATTATCTCCATTTTAATGCTGCGGCAATGATGGATGCGGCTAAAGGATACGAAACGCATTTAGACGAGGGTGGCAAAATGATGATCACACTTGCCGGTGCAATGAGTACTGCAGAATTGGGTATTTCGCTTGCAGAGATGATCCGTCAGGATAAAGTGGCGATTATTTCTTGTACAGGTGCCAATTTAGAAGAGGATATTATGAACCTGGTTGCGCATTCTCACTATAAACGTGTACCAAACTACCGCGATTTGAGCCCGCAGGATGAGTGGGACTTATTAGAGAACCACTACAACCGCGTTACCGATACTTGTATTCCGGAAGAAGAAGCTTTCCGTCGTTTACAGAAACACATCCACAAAATCTGGAAGGATGCAGATACAGCTGGCGAAAGATATTTCCCGCATGAGTTCATGTACAAAATGCTGTTAAGCGGCGATTTGGAGCAATACTATGAAATAGACCCTAAAAACTCGTGGATGCTGGCTGCGGCTGAAAAGAATTTACCAATCGTAGTGCCTGGATGGGAAGATTCGACGATGGGTAACATTTTCGCCTCGTACGTAATGAAAAGTGAATTAAAGGCAACTACCATGAAAAGTGGTATTGAATATATGGGCTGGCTTGCTGATTGGTATATTGCCAACAGTGGCGGTAAAGGAATTGGTTTCTTCCAGATTGGTGGAGGTATTGCCGGCGATTTCCCGATTTGCGTAGTACCAATGTTGTATCAGGATATGGAAATGGAAAACATTCCCTTCTGGAGCTACTTCTGCCAGATCTCAGATTCGACCACTTCTTACGGCTCGTATTCGGGCGCAGTGCCGAACGAAAAAATTACCTGGGGTAAACTGGATATTCACACACCTAAATTTATTGTAGAAAGCGACGCAACAATTGTAGCACCATTAATGTTTGCGTGGATATTAAAACAATAATTGCAAGAAATAAATAAACCAAATTGGTTTTTGGTATGCCCATTTGAGATTAGGTATCAAAAATGGGCATTTTTATTGCCTGAATGGCTCAAATCAGCATTTGTTTAGAATGATTATAAATTGTATTTCCAGTCACTATTATGTCATGGGATTTATTAATAAGTTATACTTTTGTTCAAGTTTTGATGGGGCTATCTGGGTTCAAGCATCAATTTCACAACAAAAAGTAAATTAAATAAGTATAAAGTGTTCATTATGAGAGATATCTCGATGATTTTAAAGAATGTTTGGAAGTCGTTATTCGTATTTTCAGCAGTTTCCGTAATAGCGGTTTCTACCGTAAATGCGCAAGATGCTAAAGAGGGAAGAACGCTTTTCAAAGCAAAATGTACGTCGTGCCACGCATTAGATCAGAAAATGGTTGGTCCTGCCTTAACAGGAGTATCGGATCGTCACTCTGAAGAGTTCCTTTTAAAATGGATTCCAAATTCGCAAGGCTTGGTAGCTTCTGGTAACCCTGAGGCTGTTAAACTTTTTAACGATCACGGAAAAGTTCCAATGACATCTTTTCCTGAGTTAGACGAAACAAAAGTAAAAGATATCTTAGCTTACATTAAAGAAGGCGAGCCTAAAGCTGCTAAAGCTGAAGGTGGTGCTGCCGTTAAAGACGAATCTACTTCAGGTTTATCAATTGCAGGTATCGTAGCCATTGTAATTGTAGCTATTGTTATCCTTGTTATTCTAGGTCGCGCATCTAAATTATTAGAGCGTCTGATTCTACAGAAACAAGGTATCGAAATTGAAGAAGATGTGCCATTGAAAGTAGGTGTGCGCAAGATGTTCAAAAACAAGAAATTTGTGATGTTCTTCATCTTGTGTCTAATTATCTGCTTAGGTTCGTTCGGTTGGATGGGCATGTGGGAAACCGGTGTTCACACTGGCTATCAACCAGTTCAGCCAATTAAATTCTCTCACGAGCTGCACGCAGGTATCAATCAGATCGATTGTCAGTACTGCCACTCTGGAGCATTTAAATCTAAAAATGCATCTATTCCATCATTAAACGTTTGTATGAACTGCCACAAAGCGGTACAGGCAAGAGATAAATATGATGGCGAGATTTCTCCTGAGATCAAGAAAATCTACAGTGCTTTAGGTTACGATCCTGAAACACAGAAGTATGACGAGAGCAAATCGAAACCAATGGAGTGGGTACGTGTACACAATCTACCTGATTTTGCTTACTTCAACCACTCTCAACACGTGGTAGTTGCAGAAGATGCAATTCGTAAAGCAAAAGGATTACAGCCAACTGAACCTGTTTGTTTCGCTTGTCACGGTCCGGTTAATACAATGGAAGAAATTTATCAATATTCTCCATTAACCATGAAATGGTGTATTAACTGCCATAAAGAAACAGATATTTCTGGTCAGAAAAACAATGCTTTCTACGCTAAGGTTATTGAAGCGCACGAAAAAATTAAAAAAGGCGAGAAAATTACACCAGCGTTATTGGGTGGTTTAGAGTGTGGTAAGTGCCACTATTAATAGATTAGAGTTTAGTAAGAACGTTCGATAAACAGTAATATAGCTTAAATGGAAAGCAATAAAAAATACTGGAAAGGCTTAGAGGAGTATAACAATACACCGGATTTTGTTAAAAATAACAAAAACGAATTCGCCGAGCCACTTCCAATAGAAGATGTTTTAAATGAAGCAGGGTTAAGTACCGTTACCCCACGCCGCGACTTTTTAAAGGCGTTAGGTTTTGGTTTAGGTGCGGTTACATTAGCTGCCTGCCAAAGTACACCGTTAAAAAAATCAATCCCTTATCTGGTAAAACCTGAAGAGGTTACTCCAGGTATTCCTAACTTTTATACTTCTAGCTTCAATGGCCAGAGTATCTTAGTTAAAACAAGAGAGGGACGCCCAATTAAAATTGAACCGAATCCAAATGCAGGTTTATACAATTGCGGTACCGATGCAAGAGCGCAAGCTTCAGTTTTAGATTTATACGATGTATCTAAACTAAAAGCACCAGCTTTAGTAAAAGGTGGTCAGACTGAAGAAACTACCTGGGCAAAAATCGACAGCTTTGTAAAAGGCGAGTTGGCAAAAGCACAGGCTTCAGGTAAAAAAATCCGTATCGTTGCATCAACAGTAAACAGCCCGTCAACTAACGCAGCTATTGCAACTTTTGTTGCTAAATATCCTGCAGCTAAACTGGTTCAGTACGATGCTGTTTCATATACAGGTATTATTCAGGCTAACCAAAATAGTTTTGGTAAAGCTGTTTTACCAAAGTATAACTTCGATAAAGCCGATTTAATTGTTAGTTTCAGTGCCGATTTCTTAGGTACCTGGATCAGTGGTGAAGAGTTTACTTCTCAGTATACTGCTAACCGTAACTACAAATCGTTAGAAAATAAAAAAATGAGCCGCCACATTCAGTTCGAAGGTGGTATGAGCTTAACCGGTACTAACGCCGATACCCGTGTTCCTGTTAAATTATCAGAAGAAGGCCCTGCATTAATCGCTTTATACAACGCAATTACTGGTCAGGCTTTACCTGGCGGAACATTAGGTAATAATGCTACAGCTGATAAAGTAATTAAATTAGTTGCTAAAGAATTATTACAGAATAAAGGTAAAGGTTTAGTAGTTTGTGGTTCGAACGATGTTTCTACACAAATTTTAGTAAATGCCATTAACGCCGCTATCGGAAGTTACGGTACTACTATCGATTTAGATAACCCTTGCTACTTATATGCTGGTAACGATGCTGAATTTAATGGCTTAGTTGCTGAAATGGGACGTGGCGAAGTTGGTGCAGTTTTATTCTTAAACAGCAACCCGGCTTACGATGCAGCAAATGCAAAAGCATTTACTGATGCTTTAGCTAAAGTTCCGGCAAAAATTTCATTCTCAGACCGTGCTGATGAAACAGCTACGCTTTGCGATGCAATTGCTATTAACCACAACTACTTAGAATCGTGGGGTGATGCGAATGCTTACGAAGGATATTATTCTATCGTTCAGCCAACCATTAACCCGGTTTTCAATAGCCGTCAGGCAGAAGAGAGTTTATTAACCTGGGCTGATGCTCCTGTTAAAGACTACTATCAGTTTGTACGCAGCAACTGGGAAGCTAAAGTATTGCCAGCTGCAGGTTTGAAATGGGAAGAGGTGTTAGAGAAAGGTGTAGTTACAACAGCTGCTAAAGCTGCTGCTGCTTACAGCTTCACTTTATCGTTAGCTGCAGTAGCTACTTCAATTACCAACAGCAGCAAAGCTTTGGCTAAAGAAGTAGAGTTACAGGTTTACGAAAACATCCCGATGCGTGATGGTAAAAATGCAAACAACGCATTCTTACAAGAGTTACCTGATCCGGTTTCTAAAGTAACCTGGGATAACTTTGTTGCCATTGCTCCGAAATTCGCAGAAAAATTAAAAGTTAAAGAATTTGATGTTGTAACTGTAAAAGGTAGCAACGGATATTCGGTAGACCTTCCGGTATTGATCCAACCAGGACAAGCACAAGGAACTGCATCTATCGCATTAGGTTACGGCCGTACCAAAACTGGTAAAGCTGGTAACGATGTAGGTAAAAATGCTTTCCCTTTTGTTTCTTTTGTTAACGGAACAATGCAATATGCTACTTCGGTAACCATTACCCCAACAGGCGGTTACTACGAACTGGCACAAACACAAACCCACCACTCTTTCGAGGGCCGTGCAGTAATTAAAGAAGCTACTTTTAAGGAATACTTAAAAAATGCTGGTGCCGGTAACGAAAAAGGCGAGCACAAAGATTACGATCTTTGGGATCAATACGAAAAACCAGGTAACAACTGGGTTATGGCAATCGATTTGAATGCTTGTACTGGTTGTGGTTCTTGTGTTGTTGCCTGTAACGTAGAAAACAATATTCCGGTTGTAGGCCGTGATGAGGTTCGTCGTCGCCGTGAAATGCACTGGATCCGTATCGACCGTTACTATAGCTATGAAACTAAAGATGGCGATGTAACGAGAGAGAAGGAAATTGCAAAATTAGAAGACTTAGATCACGTTTCAGTTGTTCACCAACCAATGTTGTGCCAACACTGTGATCACGCACCTTGCGAAACTGTATGTCCGGTATTGGCAACAGTACACTCAAGTGATGGTTTAAACCACATGGCTTATAACCGTTGCGTAGGTACACGTTACTGTGCAAACAACTGTCCATACAAAGTACGTCGTTTCAACTGGTTCAACTACTGGAACGATTCTCGTTTCGATAACTATTTAAATAACGAGTTTACCCAATTGGTTTTAAATCCTGATGTAACTACACGTTCAAGAGGGGTTATGGAAAAATGCTCAATGTGTATTCAACGTATACAAGGTGGCAAATTACAAGCTAAACTGGAGAAACGTCCATTAAAAGATGGCGATATTAAAATGGCTTGTCAGGAAGCTTGTTCAGCAAATGCAATCGTATTTGGTGATG